>Ga0335074_10000054_pt1 | contig 215660 bp, 183 predicted proteins | sample Lox_Sample_23_FD_206715 | JGI IMG/M metagenome (GOLD analysis project Ga0335074, IMG submission 206715) | Soil microbial communities from Loxahatchee National Wildlife Refuge, Florida, United States - Lox_Sample_2.3 | ecosystem: Environmental > Terrestrial > Soil > Wetlands | place: USA... | reverse complement strand
CTACCGCTCCGCGGCTACCGCCCTCCGGGCTCTCGCCGCTCCGCGAGTGCCCCGCGCAGCTCGTGCATCACTCGCCTGCGGCATCGTTCGCGAAAGCACGGGTGGGGTGCTCCGAAAGCTTTGATTTCGAGCGGGGGTGGGTGTGGATTGCGTGAGTTGGTGTGAGTTGGCGTGGAGAAGTGAACTTTCTTGTGGATATGAGGGGGCGGTGTATTGCGTGATTGTTTTGCGTGCGTTAGGGTTTGATCACGTCAACGAAAGACGACGTGCGAGTGAGCCGAGAGACTCGCTGCGAGGGGTGGAACGATGTGCGGCGCCAGCCGTACGGGGGACGCGACCTCGCGACACGAGTACGACGCTGGACTGGCTTGCGGCACCGCTTGCGAGTACACGCGCAGATCGACTCTCTGGCGCTCGAGGCCGACCGGGTTCCCCGGCCGGCCTCGATGCTTTTTTCCCAGCCGGCGGCGCGGGGACTTGCGCTCGGCGCTCGGCGGGAGTAGGATTCGTCCACGCCGGTTGCGCGCCGGCGGGCGAGTCGCGGGAAGCTCGCCGGTGGATGTCGCGGGTTTGGCGGAAATCCGACGGGTCCGCGCCGCCGAGACGAGGTACGACGCCGTCCTGGCCGAGCCGATCGGCGAGGTCGAGCGCAGAGCGGATTCCCACGCGTTACGAAGCCGCCCGGCGCCGGGCGGCTTCGTCGCGTCAGCGGATCAGCGGCCTAATTTCCGTTCCAGGCGGTGAACGGCGCCGGCTTCGTGTACGGCGGCCCGACTTCGATGGTGACGTCGAGGTGCTGGGTCAACTCGATCTTGCGCGGATCGCCGGTGTAGCGGTTGCCGTCGACCCAGGTGACGATGTGCTCGCCCTTGCGCGGCTTGGCGCCGGCGACGTCGGTCGGCGTGAGCGGTTGTCCCCACACGCCGAAGAAATTCGCGAGCGTGAAGCTGCGGAAGTACGGCGACTCGACGTGGATGATGCCGTCGGGCGTATGCGTGTGCAGCCAGTAGAAACAGCCGGCGATCAGCGGCCGGCCGACGTCGGGCGGAATGCCGACGGGCTTGCCGTGATCGAACACGGCAAGGTGTTGATGGATGTGCAACACCGAGCCTTCCATCGTATCGCAACGAATGCCCTGAACGGGTTGCCCCGTCGGCACGTCGGCCGACGCAAGCGCTCCGGCGCCAAGCGCGATCAGAAGGCAGGCAAAGACACCGCTTAATGTACGCATAACCACACTCGGCTACTCTAACGCCCGCGAACGGCTTGGCGTTTCGCTTGACCGCGACGGTCGGGTCGAGAGCCAGATGACACGTGCTGCTGCACGAGGTTGCCGGCACCAGCGCCGCGGGAGGGCGGCGCGAGACGGGGAACACGGGCCCCATGGAGGCATCGCTGCCGTGGGGCGAAGCCGCCCTCCGGCTCTTGGTCGCAGCCGCGCTTGGCGCGGCGATCGGCATCGAGCGCGAGCGTGTCGACCAGCCGGCCGGCCTGCGCGATCACGCGCTGGTCGCGCTCGGCGCCGCGTTGCTGATGATCGTCTCGCAATACGGCTTCACGCGCGTGCTGCACGCGCCGAACGTCGTGCTCGATCCCTCGCGCATCGCGGCCCAGGTCGTCAGCGGCATCGGGTTCATCGGCGCCGGGACGATCATCGTGCGGCGACGCAGCGTGCGCGGCCTGACGACGGCGGCGAGCGTCTGGGCCGCCGCGGCGATCGGCTTGGCGGCCGGCGGACATCTCTTCATCGCGGCGGGACTCGCGACCGTGATCGCGCTCGCCATTTTGGCGGGGATGCGCTCGTTCGAGAAGCGCCTGTGGGTGCGCTCGCGGCGCGCGACGATCGTGCTGAGCGTCGAGAGCGGATTTCGCGTCCACGACGCACTCGACGCGGCGCACACGGCCAGTCTGCCGCCGGTCGGCCGCGTCGAGTTCGGACGCGCGGAACCCGACGGCACGCAGCGCGTCGAGCTCGCGCTCGGTGCGGGCGCGTCGGCGAGCGCGCTGGCGCAGCTCGTCGACGACTTGCGCGCGAATCCCGCGATCCGCACGGCCGAAGCGCGCTTGGATTGACGCGCGCCGACCTTCAGCCGGCGGTTTCGGTCCCGTAGCGGCCGGCCAGGCTGGTCGCGATCTCGGCGGCCGCGCGGCGCGCGGCCGGCGGCGCGACGATCTCGGCTTCGGTTCCCCACTGCAGCGACCAACGCACGATCTCGAGCGGATCGACGACCCGATAGGTGATCTCGACGCCGCCGTCGGCGCGCCGCACCACCGTGCGGTGGCGCGCGATGGTCGTCGCCGTCGCCGCCTTGGCGACGAGCGGCGAGAAACGCACCGTCACCTCGGCCGTCGCATCGCCGTGGAAGACGCCGCTGACCGAGTTCGCGCCGTACGCCTCCAGGTTGAAGTCGGCGGGCCGTTCGAACGTGCGCGGCGTGACGTCGACGCCGGTGACGTTGTCGACTGCGAAGACGCGCATGTCCGCGCGCGTGTGATCGTAACCGACCAGGTAGATGCGCCCGGAGGAGACGATGAAGCCGTACGGGTCGACGTTGCGCTTGGTCTGCGCGCCGGTCTTGTCGGTGTAGCCGAAGTTCACGCGCCGCCGTTCGCGCTCCGCGCCCTGCAGCTGCTCGAAGACGCGCTCGACGTCGGGCTCGAGGGCGACCTCGCCGAAGCGAATGGCGAGCGAGGTCGTCTCGACCGAGACTTCGGTGCGGCGGTCGCTGGAACGCAGCAGCTTCTGCGTCGTCTCCTCGATCGCGGTCGCGAACGTGCCGCCCAGCGACGAGCCGAGCCGCTTGAGCGTGACCAAACCGAGCAACTCGCGGTGCGAGAGGTTGAAGCGGCGCAGGCTGTAGCCTTCCGCGAACCGATACGTGCCGCTGGCGCGATCGAAGAACCACGGGAAGCCCGCATCGGAGAGGACGCTCAAATAGCGGCGCAACGTCCGCGTGCTGGGGGGCTTCTCGTCGGCGATCTCGTCTTTGAGCTGCTCGAAGCTGAAGCGGCCCTCGTCGATCGCGGACAACAGCCGCACCAGCAGGACGACCTTCGGTTCGGCGCGCTCCTCGGCCACGTCCCGGCAGTTCGGCGTCCGCCGCCGGGGTCCGTTCCCCGAGGAAATCTTTGGTATACCTGACGTAGGGCACGCAAGCGCGGCGAAGAAAGGCTCGCCCAACCGCACTCATTCCCGGCAAGGAGCACCATGGACGATCACGCCTCCGTCGATCGCAAAGAGTTCCTCCGCCGTACCGGCGCCCTCGGGCTCGCCGGCGCGGCAACCCTCGGGTTTCCCCTGCTCGAAACGCGGATCGCCGGCGCGGCGCCACTCGCACCGCCTCGCGACGTCATCGCGGCCGGTGGTGGAGTAACCGTCAAGATAGGCCACGTCGACAGCTTCTCCGGCGTCTACGCCAACGCGGCCGCCTCGCAGAAGCTCGGCTTACAGCTCGCCCTCGACCAAGCCAACAAGAAGAATAGTCGCATCCAGTACGTCGCCATCGACGGCGACGACCAGTCGAAGCCCGCGGCGGGCGAGACCGAGGCCAAACGACTCATCCAGCAAGAGAAAGTCGACGTGCTGTGCGGCGGGCTCAGCTCCGCCGTCGGTCTGGCGGTCTCGGCGCTGGCCGAGGAGCAGGGCATCCTCTTCGTCGCGATCGGCACGCACGACACGAACATCACCGGCCCGAAGGCGCACCGCGCGACGTTCCGACAGACCTGCTCGAACGCGATGCTGGCCAACGCGGTCGGCCCCGAGCTCCTCAAGCACGGGAAGAAGTGGTACTTCCTGGTGGCGGACTACGCGTTCGGCACCGACGCACACACGCGTCTCGAGCGAATCCTGCTCGCGCACGGTGGCGAGGTCGCCGGCGTCGACTTGCATCCGCTCGGCCAAACCGACTACTCATCGTACCTGACGAAGGCGCGCAACACGAACGCGGACACGTTGGTGTTCTGCAATTACGGACCCGACACGATCAACGGCGTCAAGAACGCCGTCGCGCTCGGCCTCAACAAGAAGATGCTCTTCGGCGGCATCCTGAGCGGCAACGACGTCGCGGTCGGATTACCGGTCGACGACATCGTCGGATCGCTGTGGGGGTACGTGTGGGGCCCGGAAGCCGGGGGTGATGCGGCGAAGTACTACGCCGCGCTCAAGACCCGTTCGGCGAACGTCGACTGGCGCCAGTACCTGGGCTTGATGACCGGCATGAACCTCGTCAATCGCATCGAGCACGCCGGCACGACCGACGCCGAGAAGCTCGTCGAGGCCTTCGAAGACTACCACTACGACGGCGGCAAGGCCGGGCCGACCTACTTCCGCAAATGCGATCACCAGGCGATTCAGGGCACCTACGCCGGCGTGATCGTGCCCAAGGCGAAGCGCCGCGCGGCCAACGAGTTCTTCACCATCGCCGACCGGGTCGGTGGCGAGTTCGCGGCCGAGTCGTGTGCGAACAAGGACAACGCGGCGGCCGCGGCCGTCATCAGCAGCGAGAAGCTGCCGACGCGCGAGGGGTACACGCCCCTCAAGGTCTAGCCGGCGGCTGCGACCAGCGATCCGGGCGGGTGCGGCAGCGCACCCGCCCGTCGCTTTTGGACGGGTCGAAGGTTTCGCTTGGAGGGTTCGCGGAAAAACGGGCCCCATGCTCCCGCCCACGCTGGCCGACCTCTTCTGCCACGGTGACGACTTGCCGCTGTGCAACGCCGCCGACGCGGTCGGCGCCGCGCTGGTCACGCGCGGCTTGCGCCCGGGCGACCGGGTCGCGGCCCTGCTCGCGGACGACGAGCCGGCGCTGGCGGCGCTGCTGGGCGTGGCGACGGCCGGGTTCGCCTACGTGCCGCTCGGCGCCGAGCGCATCGGCGCCGCGCTGCGTGAGAGCAAGGCCCGGGTGCTGCTGGTCGGACCGAACGCGCCCCGCGCGGCCGGCCTGGCCGCCGCGGACGCCGGGATCCCGGTGGTCGAGCTGCAGCTGGACGGCCGGCATGCCGCGCTGCTGAACGGCGAGCCGGTGTTCGAGCCGCTGGCCGTCCGCGCCGACCTGGACGACGTCGCCCTGGCTCCGCTCGACGGCCCGGCGCTGACGCACCGCCAGCTGGCGGCTGCCGCGCGCGACCACGGCGAGGGTCCGCGCGCGGCGATGACCGGCTGGGCCACCGCCCGCCGCCCGGCCGCCCTCTCGGCGGCCTGAGCGGTCTTTTCACGGTTCTCTCACCATCAACTTAAAACATTAGTTGACAGCTGGCGCGCCGCATGGTAGCGTCAGAGCATGCCGCGCAAGAAGTCGCCGACCCTGACGGAGGCCGAGTACCGTCTCATGCAGGTCCTATGGGACCGCCCCGAGGCGACCGTCGCCGACGTCGTCGACGCGATCGGCGATCCGCCGCTCGCCTACAATACCGTGCTCACCACCATGCGCATCCTCGAGCAGAAGGGCTATGTGCGGCACAAGGCCGTCGGGCGCGCCTTCGTGTATCGCGCGGTCGTCGCACGCGACGAGGCACAGCGCAGCGTCGTGCAGCACGTGCTCTCGCGCTTCTTCGACGGATCGCCGCGCGAGCTGGTGCTGAACCTGCTCGAGACCGAAGCCGTCGACGACGGCGAACTCGACCGTCTGCGCGAGCTGCTCGACCGAGCCAAGGACAAGTAACATGCTCGAGGCGATCGTCGGCGTCGCGTTGTACGCGGTCGTCGCGAGCGTCGTCCTCGGTGCGATCTTGGCGGCCTGCGTGTTCGTGGCGACGCGAACGCTGGCTCTGACCGCCGCGACCCGGCACCTGCTGTGGACGATCGCTCTGGTCGCGACCGGCGCGATGCCCGTGCTCGGCATCGCGACCTCGCTCCTCCATAGCACGCACGTCGCGCACACCGCTCCCGCCGGCAGCTGGTCGGTGCCGCCGCCGACGCGCGACGAGCGGGCGGCGGCCGATCGCACCCGCGGCGCCGCGCACGGCGCGCCCGCCGCGCACACGCGCGCCGTCGCGCCGGCGCCCGGCATCGCGTCCACCCCGGTCGAGCGGCTGCACGACGTGCGCGTCGCGATCGCCGACAGCGTCCCGATGCTCTCGCGCGACGTCGCGCTGGGCGTCGTCGCGGTGTGGCTGATCGGCGCGGCGATCGGACTGGGCGGCTTGCTGTTCAGCGTCCAGCGCGTGCGCGGCCTCAAGCGCCGCTCGAGCCCGCTCGACAGCCCGCTGGCCGAAGAGCTGCCGTGGTTGACCGAGATCGGCCCCGGCCGCGAGATCTACCTGCGCCTCTCGTACGAGACGGAGACACCGGTGGCGATCGGTTTCCGCCGCCCCGTCATCTTGATCCCGACCGAGCTCGCGACGGCCGACGGTCTGGCCGCGATCGAGCAGCTGATCCTGCACGAGCACGCGCACTTGCGCCGCTACGACGACTGGACGAATCTGGTCCAGCGCACGATCGAGCGCATCTTCTGGTTCAACCCGATCGTGTGGCTGGTCGGCCGCCGCATCGCGCTCGAGCGCGAGATCGCCTCGGACGACGCCGTGGTCGATCGCACCGGCGCCGCGCACCAATACGCGACCTCGCTGTGGAAGCTGGCGCGCGAGATGCGCATGCCCGAGCACGCCGTCGTCGCGCCGGGTGCCTTGCTGACGCGTAAGCAGATCAGCGTGCGCATCGAGCAGCTGCTCGACAAGAATCGCGCGCGTCTGCACCGCTCGCCGGCCACCGCGCTGGGCATGGCCATCGCCGGCTGCGCCGCGGTCGCGCTGGTCGCGACGGCCGCCCCCGCCGTGGAGCTGCCGCCGGCACCGACCGGCGACATGACCGCGCCGATGACGGCGTACACGCCGGCCCCCGCGCGCGTCACCGCGTCGCTCGCCCCGCTCGCCGTCGCGACGCCGCGCGTCATCACCAAGCACGTCTACATCGTCGAACGCGAGCCGAGCACGCCGCTCGACGCGAAGGCCGACACGATGGCCTCCGCCACCGCCCAGGCGCAAGCGGCTGCGGCGCAGCTGCGCGCCAAGGAGCACGCCGCGGCAGCCGCCTCGCACGTCGCCGCGAACAGCGCGCGCGTGGCGGCCGAGACCGCGCGCACGGTCGCCACGCCCGCCTCCGAGGCGGCCGGCGCGGTCGCCTGGAGCACGCACCTGGCCACCCAGATCGCGCGCAGCGTCGGTGCCGGCGTCGCGCACGACGTGTCCAAGGAAGTCGCGGCGTCGCTCAAGGGACTGCCCCGGCAGGTCGCCGACGACGACCTGGACGGCGACGCGCACGCGCACCGCCCCGCGCACCTGCACTGGTCGCGCGACTTGATCCAGGCGTGTGCCGCCTGCGACCTGCGTCAGGCCAACCTGCAAGGAGTCGACCTGCACGGTCTGAGCATCACCGGCGACGACCTGCGCGGCGCCAACTTGCGCGGCGCGAACCTCGCGCACGTGAACCTCAACGGCGTCGATCTGCGCGACGCCGACCTGACCGGCGCCAACCTCGAGGGCGCGACGCTGAGCGGCGTCGAGCTGCGCGGTGCGAACTTCGACAACGCCAACCTGCACGGCATCACGTTGACCGGCGTCGAGCTGCTGGGGACGAGCTTGCGCGGCACCAGCCTGCGCGACGTCGTCGCCAGCTGCGTGGGCTGCGATCTGCACGGCATGGACCTGCGCGGTCAAGACCTGCACGGGATCGTCATCAGCGGCGTCGACCTGCGCGGCGCGAACCTCGCCGGCGCGCGACTGAACGGCGTCCACTTCACCGGTGTCGACCTTTCCCACACGAACTTGTCCAACGCCGACCTCACCGGCGCGATCCTCGACGGGTGCGACCTGAGCGGCGCGAACCTCGACGGCGCTCGTACCGGCGGGATCCAGCTCCACGGGACCAGCCTGGGCGACTAGGCCGGCCCCGTCTTCTTTTTTGCCCCGTTCACCTAATTCGATAGTTATAGGAGGTCCCGATGATCCGCCCCCTCGCTCTCGCCGTGGCCGTGACCGGGCTGCTCGCCGCCGCGGTGCCGGCCGCCGCTCGCGACACATCGGCGTTCGACCGCGAGCTGATCGGCTCGTGCGTCGGCTGCAAACTGCCCAAGGACATGCGCGGGCTCGACCTGCACGGGCTCAAGTTCACCGGCGACGATCTTCAGAGCGTCGACTTCTCGCGCGCCAACCTGCGCGACGCCGTCTTCACCGGCGACGACCTGAGCGGCGCGCGCTTCGACGGCGCGGACCTGACCAACGCCAAGTTCATCGGTGCCGATCTGCGCGACACCTCGTTCGCCAACGCGCGGATCGACGGCGTTCGCTTCGTCGGCGTTCGTCTCGCGAGCGCGCACCTCACACCGGAGGCCGGCCACGCCGTCTTGCGCGAGTGCACCGGCTGCAACTTGGAAGGGCTCGACCTGCACGGTCAAGATCTGGACGGCATCAAGATCGTCGGGTCGAACCTCGAGGGGACGAACCTGCACGGCACCTCGCTGCGCGATGGCGACTTGGTCGGCGTCAACGCCGCCGACGCCGACTTCGGCGCATCGGATCTGCGCGGCGCCACGCTGATCGGGGCCGTCTTGCGGGACGCCCGGCTGGGCGGAGCGACGATCGGCGACGCCGTCTTGTGCAGCGACGCCGTCACCGTCGAGGACGGCCACGTGCGCCGCACCAACTGCACCGATCTGCGCGGCGTCGACCTGCACGGGCTGGACTTTCGCGCCGCACGCTGGTGCCCGAGCCACGAGGACGACGCGAGCTGGACGCGCGACTGCCGGCTGGTCACGCGTGACGAGCTGGCCCGTTACGCGCATGCCGACCTGACCGGCGCGGTGACCGGCCCCTAGCCCTCAGTCGCGGTTGGCGAACTCGCTGTCGGGGTACTCCGCGTCGAGCCAGTCGAGCATGTCGCTGCGGCGCGCACGCGCGTCGTCGAGATCGAGCTTGGCGTACAGCTGCGCCAGCGAGTACGCGTACTTGGGGATCCACGGGTCGCGCGGGAACTTGGCCTGCCAGTCGCGCAGCGCGTCTTCGACCAGCACGGCCTTGTCGAAGATGTGCTCGGCCTCGTCGGGCACGACGTCGGCCCGCGCGGAGAGGTCCTTGATCGAGTTGCGAATCCCCAAGATGCTCATCTTGAGGCGGCCGAAGTAGCGATCCGCCGGCGCGAGATCGTTGGTCGAGACGGCGAAGGCCGGCGCGGTGAACGAAAGCGCCAGCAGCAACGCGAGAAGAATCCGCTTCATGGAAGAGACACGTCCTTGTGAGCGCGCGGCACGGCGGGAGCCGGGTGCCGCGTACCAAGGTCATCGGCAGCGCGCGGACGCGCAATGAGCCGCGCGGATCACACGATCGTACGGTCGCTGACAGCCGAGTGACGGCCGTCACCGGCCGTGCGGGCGCCGCTTATTCCGGGTCGCTGAACAGGAACGCGAGATCTTCGCGCGTGAGCGTCTTGGCCACCGCGCTGTCGGCCTTGATGACCGCGCGCGAGAGCGCCGACTTGCGCTCGGCCAAGGCGCGGATCTTCTCCTCCACCGTGCCGGCCGTCACCATTCGGTACGCCGTCACCGGACGCGTCTGGCCGATACGGTGCGTCCGGTCGATGGCCTGACGCTCGACCGCCGGATTCCACCACGGATCGTACAGGATCACGTAGTCGGCCGCGGTGAGCGTGAGCCCGACGCCGCCGGCCTTGAGCGAGCACAGGAACACCGGCGGCCCCTGGTCGGCCATGAAGCGCTCGACCTCGACCTGCCGGTCGCGGTCCTTGGTCGATCCGTCGAGATAACCGTAGGCGATCTCGCGCCGGTCCAGGCTGCGCCGCATGATCTTGAGCATCGAGGCGAAGGCGCTGAAGACGAGCACCTTGTGACCGCCGTCGAGAATCTCTTCGACCGTCTCGCCGAAGGCCTCGAACTTGCCGCTGGCTTCGGGGTCTTCGAGCGCTTCGGGCATCAGCAGCCCCGGGTGCGCGCAGACTTGGCGCAGCCGCGTGAGCGCCTCGAGGACGTGCAGCGTGGTCGCCTCGCCGCCTTCTTCGTCGAGCTTGGCCAACACGTCGCGACGCGCGGCCTCGACGATGCCGCGGTAGAGCCGGCGCTGCAGCGGCGAGAGCTCGCACTCGATGACGGCTTCGGTGCGCTCGGGCAGCTCGCGCGCGACGTCTTCCTTGGTGCGGCGCAGCAAGAACGGTTCCAAGCGCGAGCGCAGCACGATCGCGGCCCGCTCGTCGCCGTCGGCGATCGGCAGCTCAAAGCGCCGGCGGAACGAGGTCTCCGATCCCAACAGACCCGGTTCGACGAAACCGAAGATCGCCCACAGGTCGCGCAGCGAGTTCTCGACCGGCGTACCGGTCAGCGCCAGCCGATGGTCGGCCTGCAGCCCGCGCACGACGCGCGCGATCTGCGAGGCCGGGTTCTTGGCGTTCTGCGCTTCGTCGAGCACCAGCGTGCGGAAGCGAAACCGCTCGAGCTGCTGCGCGTCCAGACGTGCCAGCGCATACGAGGTGATGACGACGTCGTAGTCGTGGATCGTCTCGTACTTGGCGGCGCGGTCGCTCCCCGACTGCAGCCGCAGCGCCCGCACCGAGGGCGCGAACTTCTTGAGCTCGTTCTCCCACGTATGCGTCACCGACGTTGGCGCGATGACCAGTACCGGGACTTCGCCCTCGTTCTCCTTGCGCCGCAAGAGATGAGCGATGACTTGGACCGTGTTGTGGGTCACGATGAAGTCGTCGACCAGGAAGAGCTGGTCGGGCGCGTCGACCGCGATGCACATCATCTCGCAGTCTTCTTGATACTCGACCTTGACGATCGCGCGCGTCGGCAGGTACTTCGTCCGCGGCGTGTACGTGGACAACTTTCGCGCCAGGCGGAAGGGCGGATATTCGGGCGGCAACGAGATGCCGACGCGGTAGGACGGCTTGCCGATACGCTGCTCGCCCTTGTAGACATCCCTCGGCTCCGCTTTGTAGCCCATCCGCGCCACGCCGCCCAGTGACTGGACCAGCCAGGCGACGTCCTGCGCCAGTTGGTCGGAGACCGTCGTAAACTCGACGTGGTTGTCGGAGGTGCTTCCGCCTGTGTCGAGCAGGCCTTGCAGCAGAGCCAACCGATCCGAAATCGACGCCGTTTTGTAGACGGACGGGACGAACTTCATCGACGAGCCGAAGCCGCGCAAGCCCAGTTCTTCGATCGCCGACCAGAGCGCGTGCTGCCGCGGAATCGTGCTCTTGATGCGATAGTCGTAGCGATCGCGCAAGACGAGCTCGGTGCCCGTCGGAAGCAGCTCTTGGCATTCTCCCGACAGCGCTCGATCGGCCGTGGTCAACATCAGCCGCGACTTGCGCTTGAGCGATCCGTCGGCCAGGAGCGCGCCGAGCAGGTACGGCTCGATGGGCAGCTCCGGGCTTTGCCCGAAGTGCATCGGATCGGCGATCGGAATGTAGTGCCGCGCATTGCCTGCCGCGTCGTGCAGCCGCTCGCGAATCTCGCGCGTCGTCAGCACGCGATAGGGAAGACCACGATTCTTTCGTACCGCGGAATTGACCGCCCACAAGTGGTCGTCCGACGCCAGGGTCGAGGAGCCGTCGCTGAACGTGACGCGATACGCCGGCAGCACCCCTTGGGGATAGACGCCGATCACCGTGTGCGGCAATCCGTCGCGCCCCATGATTTGATCGCCGACCTTCAGCTCGCCGAAGATGCGCAACCCGCGCGGCGTCACGACCCGCTGATGGACGGCGATGCTCTTCCCGAGCCCCATCTCGTCGGCCAGGATGCCGCCGAAACGGAACGACGAGAGGTACGAGAGGAAGTCCAGTCCGCGCCGCTGATAGTCGCGCAGGTGTCCGTCGAGCGCCTCGGGGATCGGCACTTCCTCGATGCCCTCGAAGGTGCGCAACCGCTCGCGAATGCGCTCCACTTCTTCGGGCAGCACGACCTCACCGAACGCTTCGTGCAGCTCGTCGCGCATCGCGACCAGCGCGGCCAGGCCGGTGCGGCGGCGATCGGTCAGCTCGGAGAGCAGATTCTGGCGCGAGCGCAGGTCGGCGATGTCGACCAGCTTGCCGCGTACCTCCGCGTAGCGGCCCTTGGCGCCCAGCAGCGCGCGCAGCTCTTCGCGGGTGAGCGGCTCGCCGTCGCCGACGAACACCGCGACGTCGAGGTCGAACCAGTCGCCCGCGCCTTCGACCGCCGACGCGCTGATCGAAACGTCGATCGCGCCGTTGCCGAGCAGCGAGGCCAGCGACTCGTCGAGCCGCACCTCGACGTCGTCCCACGCCGTCCAGGTCGTGCGCACGATCTCGGCCGCGCGGTCGGGATCGTGCAGTGCGAACACGTCGCTCCCGCGCGGCACGAAGCCGCTCTCGAGGAAGCGGCGCGCGAAGCCGCGCGCGACGTCGGGTGCCCAGCGCACGAAGCGGCCGTCGCTCGACGTCACCGCGCCGTGCGAGCTGAACGGCGCGTACGCGCCGGTCGCGCGATCGGCGAACGCGAGCCGCGCCACCAGCGCGCCGTCGCGCCAGCCGGCCCGCACCAGCAGCGCCGGGCGCGCGGCGTCGTCGACGTTGAGGGCGGCGCGTTCGGCGGCGGTCAGGAACGGCGCGACCCGAGCGATCGTGCGGGTCGTGGGCTGGCGCTCTTCGTCGGGCGCCGCCTCGGCGGCGGTGCGCGCCGCGAGGATGACCTTGCGCGGATCGAACGCCCCGTCGAGCAGGTACGCGGTGCGCTCCGCGATCAGCCACGGCGGCGGCCCGTCCAGGACGAGCGCGCCGGCCAGCGCGACCGCGGCGCCGTCGTGGTTCTCGACCACCGGAACGAACGAGCCGCCCGCCCGGGCGGCCCGCAGCCGCGTCCCGCGCGGGTCGACGGCGAACGGGGGCAGCTCCGAGGGGTGCCGATTGGCCGACGGGTCGTCGTCGAAGCGCAGCCGCGGATGGCGCGCCAGGCGGAACAGCGCGCGTGCCAGCGCCTTGGCCGAGGCCCGGGCCCCGAACGCCTCCTGCACGGCGTCGTCGCGCAGCAGGCCGCGGTCGACCTCGTCCCAATCGTCGGCCGGGGTCTGGTCCATCATGGCCAGGATCGCATCGGCGTCGCGGATGACCCCGCGCAGCCGCGGCGTGTCGAGGTAGAGCGAGCCGCTCAGCGTCCCGCCGTTGGTGACCGCCAGCACCGGCCACACGGCGCGCGCACGCGGCCGTCCGCTCTCGGGATCGGCGTCGGGGATCCACGAGAGGTCGACCTCGGCCTCTTCGACCGGCGGCGGCGCGCCGACGTCCTCGGCGGTACGAACAACTTCGAGCGTCGCGACGACGTGCTGACAAACGCCCGTCGCCCCGCAGCTGCAGACCGAGCGCAGCGCTTGCGGACCGGTCCCCGTCGCCCACTCGACGGTCGTCTGGACGGGGACGCGATCTTTCACGGTGGCCTCGATGCGGTTGGGCTCGACGGAACGCAGCGCGACGCGCCCGCCCTCGACGAGGGCAAGCGCGTCACGGGTGAGATCGCGGGCGAACCAGGTGCCGATCTGCGCCGGAAGGCGAGATCGCCACAGGCCATAGGGCGTCAACCCGACGAGGGTTCGGCTACGCCGGCTGGACCTCCGGCTGCGAGGGCGCAGGCGGCTCGACGTGCGGGATCTTCGAGAAGCGCAGCTTTTCCGGATTGTCGGCGTTCACTTCCGCGAGGATGCGATCGCCGGTCCCGAAGTTGCCCTTGAGCATCTCCTCGGCCAGCTCGTCCTCGACCTCGCGCTGAATCGCGCGACGCAGCGGACGGGCACCGAACTGCGGATCCCAACCCTTCTTGGCCAACAGCGCCTTGGCGTCTTCGGTGACCTCGAGATACATCTCCTGAGCCTTGACCTCGCGGATGACTTTCTCGAGCTCGAGTCCGACGATCTCGGCGATCTGCTCGCGGCTGAGCTGGTGGAAGACTACGATCTCGTCGACGCGGTTGAGGAACTCGGGCCGGAACGCGTGCTTGACCTCGTCGAGCACGCGCGTCTTCATGCGCTCGTAGGCCTGCTCGTCGCTCGCACCGCTGTCCTTTTGCGGACGGAAGCCGATCTCGCTGGTCGTCGTCATTCCGGTCGCGCCGACGTTCGAGGTCATGACGATGACGGTGTTCTTGAAGTCGACGACGCGGCCCTGAGAGTCCGTCAGCCGGCCGTCTTCGAGCACCTGCAGCAGCAGGTTGAACACGTCCGGATGCGCCTTCTCGATCTCGTCGAGCAGCACGACCGAGTACGGCCGGCGGCGCACCGCTTCGGTGAGCTGACCGCCTTCTTCGTAGCCGACGTATCCGGGCGGTGCGCCGACCAGGCGCGAGACGGCGTACTTCTCCATGTACTCCGACATGTCGATGCGGATCATCGACTCGGCGTCGTCGAACATGAACTCGGCCAGCGAACGGGCGACCTCGGTCTTACCGACGCCGGTCGGTCCGAGGAAGATGAACGATCCGATCGGGCGCTTGGGATTCTTGAGTCCGGCGCGCGCGCGGCGAATCGCGCGGGTGACCGTGCCGATCGCCTGGTTCTGCCCGATGACGCGCTTGTGGAGCTGGTCCTCCATGCCGAGCAGCTTGGCCGTTTCGTGCTCGGCCAGCTTCGAGACGGGGATCTTCGTCCACGACGAGACGATGTGGGCGACGTCGGCTTCGGTCACCTTGATGACCTTGTCGGACTGGGCGCGCTTGTCGGCCCACTCCTGCTCGAGCCGCGTCTTCTCCAGCCGCAGCTTCTCCTCACGGTCGCGAATCGCAGCGGCCTTCTCGAACTCCTGCGACTTGACGACCGACTCTTTCTCGAGCTTGACCTGACGGATCTGGTTCTCGATTTCACGCACTTCGGGCGGCGGCAACGTCGCCTGCAAACGTACGCGCGAGGCCGCCTCGTCGATCAAGTCGACGGCCTTGTCGGGCAAGAAGCGATCGCTGATGTAGCGGTCGCCGAGCTTCGCCGCGGCCACCAGCGCCTCGTCGGTGATGGTGACCTTGTGGTGCGCCTCGTAGCGATCGCGCAGGCCCTTGAGGATCTCGACCGTCTCCTCGACCGTCGGCTCGCCGACCATGACCGGCTGGAACCGGCGCTCGAGCGCCGAGTCCTTCTCGATGTGCTTGCGGAACTCGTTGAGCGTCGTCGCGCCGATGCACTGCAGCTCGCCGCGCGCCAGCGCCGGCTTGATGATGTTCGAGGCGTCGATCGCGCCTTCGGCCGCGCCCGCACCGACCAGCGTGTGCAGCTCGTCGATGAACAGGATGATCTCGCCGGCGGCGCCGCGGATCTCGTCCATGACGCGCTTCATGCGCTCCTCGAACTCGCCGCGGTACTTGGTGCCCGCCACCAGACCGGCGAGGTCGAGCGTGATCACGCGCTTGTCGCGCAGCGGCTCGGGGACCTCGGTCTTGATGACGCGCTGCGCCAGGCCCTCGGCGATGGCCGTCTTGCCGACGCCGGGCTCGCCGATCAGGGCCGGATTGTTCTTGGTCCGGCGGCTGAGGATCTGGATGACCCGCTCGATCTCGGTCGCCCGGCCGATGACCGGGTCGAGCTTGTTCTCGCGTGCGAGCTGGGTGAGGTCGCGACCGTACGCGTCGAGCGTGGGAGTCTTCGACTTGCCCTTCGGAGCAGGCGGCTGGCCCTCGGCCCCCAGCAGGGAGGTCGTCTGCACGCGCACCTTGGCCGGGTCGACCCCCAGGTTGGTGAGCACGCGGGCGGCGACGCCCTCGCCCTCGCGGATCAGGCCCAGCAGCAGGTGCTCGGTGCCGATGTAGTTGTGGTTGAGCTGCCGAGCTTCTTCGAACGCCAGTTCGATAACGCGCTTGGCGCGCGGCGTGAAGACCATCTCTTGCTGGACGGTCTGGCCGCCTCGCCCCACGATCGCCTCGACCTCTTGGCGAACCTTGGCCAGGTTCACACCGAGGGTCTCGAGGACTTTGGCCGCGAGGCTCTCCCCCTCGGAGATGATCCCGAGCAGGATGTGCTCGGTCCCGATGTAGTTGTTCCCGAGCCGCTGCGCCTCTTCCTGAGCGAGCACGATGCTGCGCCGCGCGCGTTCGGTGAACGGTTCCCACATTGACATGACGTTCCGAAACTCCCCGAGCGGCCGTGCCGCTCCTGCCTCCAACCGGATCGGCTCCCTGAGGAGTCCGGTGCGGCCTTGGTGGTGGTTAAACCTTCGGCACGTTCGTTCAGTTTCAAACCCCTGGCCGAATGCAGCATGGAAGCAGGCACCGCAGGGGCGAACGGTGAGTCGACTTTTCCGCCGCCTGCGAGGACGCTGCAATTCACATCCTCGGACTGTTCACCGTTCCGCAGCTGCTCGATCAGCTCGTCAACGGCATCACCCTCGGAATGCTCTACATCCTGGTCGCCCTGGGGCTGAACATCATCCTGGGGCTCATGGGGGTGATCAACTTCTCCCACGGCGCCTTCTTCATGCTCGGCGCGTACGTCATGTACACGCTCTCGCCGCGGCTGGGCTTCTGGCCGGCGATTCCGGTCGCCGCCTTGCTGGTCGGGTTGCTCGGGATGGCGTTCGAATCGACGCTGATCCGCCCGCTCTACCGGCGCTTGCCGGAGTACACCCTGCTGCTGACGTTCGGGACGGCCTTGATCTTCACCGAGGTCGTCCGCCGTATCTGGGGCGACGACGCCGTACGCGTGAGCACGCCGGCGTACATGCCGGACTCGATCTCGCTGGGCAGCGTGCAGTTTCCGTTCTACCGGGACTTCCTGCTGGTCATCATCACGATCGTCATCCTGGCGGTCGTGTGGCTGCTGCTGAACAAGACCAACATCGGCATCATCATCCGCGCCGGCACCCGTGACGCCGAGATGGTCAAGATCCTCGGCATCAACATGCCGCTGATGTTCACCTTCGTGTTCGGCATCGGCTCGTTCATGGCGGGCCTGGCCGGGGCGCTGGCGGCGCCGATCTACGCGGTGCAGCCGCAGCTGGCCTCGCAGTGGATCGTGCTGACCTTCGTCATCGTCATCGTGGGCGGAATCGGCTCGTTCTGGGGCGCGATCGTCGGCGGCTTGCTGATCGGCATCGTCAGCAGTCTGGTGGCGCTGATCTGGGCACCGGCCGTCGACCTGAGCGGCTTCCTCATCATGGGCATCATCCTGCTGATCCGCCCGCGCGGCTTGTTCGGCGTCGAGGGGCTGTTCGAATGAAGCCACGGTCCCGGCTGTCCGCCGTCCTGCTGCACCCGCTGCTGTGGACGGCGCTGCTGTTCGTCGCGTTGCCCTTCGTCGCCGGCGCCAATCCGTTCGCGGGCCAGTGGAGCGGATTCGTCGGGATCGGCACGACGATGGTCATCTTCGCGCTCTTCGCGGGCGGCTTCAACTTGCTGTTCGGGCACGTCGGCGAGCTCTCGTTCGGCCACGCGATGTTCTTCACCATCGGCGCCTACGTGACGGCCCTGTTCGCCAACGGCTTCAACGTCCAGATTTTCGGCCTCACCGTGCAGCACGCGCCGACCGACAATCTGCTGCTGGCGCTGATCTTCTCGCTGGTGGCGGCGGTGCTGTGGGCCTGGGTGCTGGCGCGGCTGATCGTGCCGCGCTCGAGCGGCATCTACTTCTCGATGATCACGCTGGCGTTCGCACAGGTCGTCTTCTTCGTCACCTACGAGTGGAGCGACCTGACCGGCGGCGAGGACGGCCTGCAGGGCATTCCGCGGCCGACGATCCTCGGCTCGCACATGCTCAGCGAGACCTATCACTTCTACTGGTTCACGGCGATCGTCGTCTTCCTCGCGCTGTGCGTGCTGTACTGGATCGTCTCCTCGCCGTTCGGCAGCGTGCTGCACGCGATCCGCGAGAACAAGCAGCGCGCGCGCTTCCTGGGCTACGACGTCGACAAGTACCGCGTCAACGCGTTCGTCCTCTCCGCGGTCTTCCCGGCGATCGCCGGCTGGCTGTGGACCTACTACCAGCAGGCCATCAACCCCGACGCCGGCTCGGTCGAGTATTCCGGCAACGTCGTCATGATGTCGATGCTCGGCGGGATGCAGACGTTTCTGGGGCCGACGCTCGGCGCGTCGATCTACTACGAGATCCAGAACAACGTCTCGCAGCTCACCAAGTACTGGGAAGCCTGGATCGGCATCGTGTTCGTCTTCTTCGTACTGGTCGGACCGCGCGGGATCATGGGCCTGATCGACGACATCCGGCAATACGGGGCCGGCAACACGTTCCGGCGCCTGATCTCGCGGCGCGCGCGGGTCGAGACCGACGTTCGCGAAGAGCGGCCGCTGGTCGACGACGCGGTCGGCATGGACCGGGTGCAGTGATGGACTACGTCTTCAAGACCGAGGGGCTGACCCGCCGCTTCTCCGGCTTCACCGCCGTCAACGACGTCTCGATCGAGATTCCGACCGGAGGCGTGCGCACGATCATCGGACCGAACGGCGCCGGCAAGACGACCTTCTTCAACCTGCTCAGCGGGATGCTGCCGCCCTCGGCCGGCCGCATCTGGTTCAAGGACCGCGAGATCACGCGGCTGCCGTCCTATCAGCGCGCGCGGCTGGGCATCGCGCGCTCGTTCCAGATCACCAACATCTTCGCGCACCTGACGGTGGCCGAGAACGTCCGCCTGGCGGCGCAAGCCGTCAACGACGGGAAGGCCAGCTTCTTGTTTCCCTCGCGCCGCTTCGCCGGCATTCCGGCGACGACCGAGCGGCTTCTGAACGACGTCGGGTTGTGGGACGCGCGCGACACGCGCGCCGAGAACCTCTCGCACGGCGATCAGCGGCGGCTGGAGATCGGTCTGGTGCTGGCCAGCGATCCGCCGGTGCTGCTGCTCGACGAGCCGTTGGCCGGCATGTCGCCGACCGAGACGCACGCGACGGTCGACCTCATCCAGCGCGTTTCGCCCGGCCGCACGATCCTGCTCGTCGAGCACGACATCGACGTCGTCATGGCGATCTCGACGACGATCACCGTCTTCCAGACCGGCGCCGTGCTGGCGGTCGGAACGCCGACCGAGATCCGCGCCAACGAAGCCGTCCAACGCGCGTACCTGGGAGAGCTCGTATGATGGTCATGGACCGAGCGCAGCAGAATCACGCGTTCGCGGTACCGTCGTTGCGAGGTCGGACCGGGGGCCCCACGCAACGCGTGGGGGGCGCGCAGCCTCGGGCGGAGCGCCGTTAGAATGCTGCTTGAATTGGACCGGGTCAACGCGTACTACGAGAAGAGCCACGTGCTGCAGGACGTCTCGCTCGAGGTGGGCGCGGGCGAAGTCGTCGCGCTGCTCGGCCGCAACGGCTCGGGCCGCTCGACGACCTGCAAGGCCATCATGGGACTGGTCGCGGTGCGGATGGGCCAGATCCGCTTCAAGGGTGAGAACGTCACCAACAAGACGCCGTTCTCGCTGGCGCAGCACGGGATCGCGTTCGTCCCCGAGGACCGGCGCATCTTCCCGAACCTGACGGTCGGCGAGAACCTGCGGCTGGCGGCACTGGCCGGACGCAAAGGCCCGTGGACCGAGAAGCGCATCTACGAGTACTTCGCGGTGCTCGGCGAGCGGCGCGACAAGCCGGCGAAGCTCTCGGGCGGCGAGCAGCAGATGCTCGCGATCGCGCGCGCGCTGGTCGCCAACCCCGATATCATCCTGCTCGACGAGCCGATGGAAGGGCTCGCGCCGCTGATCGCACGCAACGTCGAGGACGTCGTGCGCTCGATCCGCGCCGAAGGCAACACGATCTTGTTGATCGAGCAGAACGCACAAGTCGCGATGAGCCTGTCGGACCGCGGCTACGTGCTCTCCAACGGCCGCATCGTCGGCGCGGGGACCATCGATCAGCTGCGCGCCGACGAAGCGATGATGCAGCGGTACTTGGCCGTGTGAGCGCGGCATGTACCGCGAGAGCCTCAGCCACGAGGAACGTCACCTCAGCACGCGCCTCGAGTCGTTCGGCGACATCGTCTTCGGCTTCTCGCTCTCGCTGAGCGCGCTGCAGCTCAGCGTCCCCACCCACGCCAGCGACTTGGGAGACCATCCCATTCGCTGGCTGTTGTACGGCGTGACGTTCGCGCTGCTGGTGACGTACTGGCTGCGCTATCACCGCATCATGTCGGTCGGCTTTCGCCCGCAGCAGATCGACCGCACGATGCTGTTCGCCTACCTCGCCTCGATCTCGCTGCTTCCCTACGGGCTGATCACCTTCTCGCGTTTGATGGACGGCACGGCTTTGGACGAGAAGGCCGGCTTCATGTTCTACGCGCTGCTGGTGTTCGCCATCGCGGCCACCGGCCTGGTCCTCGAATGGCGGGGCCTGCGCCGCTCGTACGCGGTCCTCGACGGCGCGCTGCGCGAGCGCGTGTGGCGAGCCGTCGTGCGGTCGTCGCTCAGCGCGGTCATCTTCGCCCTGGCCATCGCGATCGACGCGGTGAACGGCGTCCATTGGGCGTGGGTGCCCCTGGTCGCGCTCCCGTTCGCCAACCGGCTGGGCGGCTCGCGGCTGCGGGCGATCCCCGAGCGCTTGTTCGGGCGCGGAACTTCCGCGCCGTCCGGTGTATCGTAGAGGGTGATGGTCACCCCCGAAACGGTCCGCGAGGCGCTGACCGAGGTCCTCGACCCCGAACTCAACCTGGGCATCCTCGACCTGGGCCTGGTCTACGACGTCGCTTGCGAGGGCCCGGAGGGCCAAGAGGTCACCGTCGTCATGACGCTGACCTCGCCGATGTGTCCGGTCGGCCCGATGTTCAAGCAGGCGGTGCAGAGCAAAGTCGAAGGCGTCGTCGGCGTGAAGTCGGCCAACGTCGAGATCACGTTCAACCCGCCGTGGGACCCGCGCACGATGGCGTCCGAAGACGTGAAGCTGGCGCTCGGCATCTGGTGACCGTCGGCCCCTGGGCCAAGCAGTGGCACGCCCGCACGGCGGCCCTGACGCGCGTCGAAGCGCAGCTGGCGCGCTCGCCGGACGACGTCGGTCTGCGCCTGGAGCGGGCGCAGTTGCTCGAAGACCTGGGGCTGCGTGAGGACTCCGCGGCCGCCTACGTGCACGTGCTGGTCGCGCATCCGTGGCACTACGAGGCGATGATGCGGCTGGGCGCGCTGTTCGCGACCGGCGGCAAAGCCGACGGCGCGCGGGCGGTGTTCCACGAAGCGACGGTCCATCACCCGGACCGCCCCGCGCCGTACGCCTCGCTGGGCAACGTGCTCCTCGATCTGGGCGACGCGCCCGGGGCCCGGGCGGCCTTCGAGGCAGCGCTCGGCGTCGACCCGGGCCACCTCGAGGCGCACCGCGGGCTGGCGATCATCTTCGAGCGCGCCGGCGACATCGCGGCGGCCGATCGCGCCTGGCGGGCGGGGTTCCCCGACGGCTCGATCGCGATCTCGCCGTTTCGCGGGCCCAACGAGCCGGTGCGAGTGCTGCTGGTGACCTCGGCGATCGGCGGCAACATCCCGCTGCAGCACGTGCTCGACGACCGCGTCTTCCAATGGGCCACGCTGATCGCCGAGTCGTACGTCCCGACCATGACGCTGCCGCCGCACGGCGTCGTGTTCAACGCGATCGGCGACCACGACCGCTGCGCCCGCGCCCTCGAGCACGCCGACCAGCTGCTCGAACGCGTCGACGTCGACGTCATCAACCCGCCGGCCCGCGTGCGCGGCTCCGGCCGTGCCGACAACGCGGACCGGCTCGCCGCGCTGACCGGCGTGGTGGTGCCGCGCGTGGTCGCTTTCGCGCGCGACGCGCTGACCGCGCCCGACGCCGTCCGGACGCTGGCCGCGCACGGCTTCGAGTGGCCGCTGCTGGTGCGCAGCCCGGGTTACCACACCGGCGAGCACTTCGAGCTGATCGCGACGGCGGCCGACCTCGCCGCCGCCGTGCAGGCGTTGCCGGGCGAGGAGCTGCTGGCGATCTCGTACCTGGACACGCGGCGCGCCGACGGCGCCTGGGCCAAGTACCGGGTGATGTTCATCGACGGCGAGCTCTACCCGCTGCACCTGGCGATCTCGCGCGAGTGGAAAGTCCACTACTTCACCGCCGCGATGAGCGAAGAGCAGGCCTTCCGCGACGAGGAGCGCGCCTTCCTCGAGGACATGGCGGGGACGCTGGGCGCTCCCGCGGTGGCGATGCTGCGCGAGATCGGCGAGGCGCTGGGGCTCGAGTACGCCGGCGTCGACTTCGCCTTCGACCCGCAGGGGCGCCTGGCGATCTTCGAGGCCAACGCGACGATGGTGATCTTGCCGCCCAAGGACGATCCGCGCTTCGCCTACCGCAAGGCGCCGGTCCAGCGCGCGCTCGACGCGGTCCGGGCGATGATCATCCGCCGCGCCAACGCCGGTGCGGCTCGCCTGCAGTTCTCCTAAGCCGGCGAGGGTACAGTAGGGGCGTGAAGCTCACCGTACCGTGCCTTGCCTTCGCCGCCGCGGCCGTGTTCGTCGCGGTCGCCGCGACCGACGTCCCCGCGGGCGCCGCCCGCGTCCCGGACCCGCCGACCGCGAACTTCGCGCACCCCATCCCGACCGCGACCCCGTTCTACAACCTGGCCTCGCCGCCGGCCACCGTGGCCCTGGCGACCGCCGTCGAGGACTGCCTGAACGACGCCTTCCTCTCCTATCGCTCGATCGACACGCCGGTCCAGTATCCGGTCACCGTCTGCGGGACGATCACCGCCGCGCCGGCCAGCGGCACGACGCGTCCGGGCAGCTTCGCGCTCGACGTCGACGGCACCGAGCCGATCGCGGTCGACTATGACGGCGCCGGCTCGCCGCCGTTCCAGGCCGGGCAGCTGGTGGTCGTGCGCGGCGTCTATCATCGCGCCGCCGACAGCGGCGAGTGGATCAACCAGACGCGCGCGGGCGCGCCGGGGTTGCCCGGGTACGTCCTGATCGGCACGACGACCTACCAGTAGGCGACGCCCGCGCGGCGCCCGAAAGCCGCGCGAATGTCCACTACCGGCTCGCCCCACGAGCGCGCCATCGCGCGGCTGGACGCGATGCGCGACGCATCGCTCGCGCCGGCCGGCGAGGACGCGAACGCGAAGCAGCACGCGCGCGGCAAGCGCACCGCGCGCGAGCGGGTCGAGGCGCTGGTCGACCCCGGCTCGTTCGTCGAGCTCGATCGTTTCGCCGTGCACCGCACGACCGCGTTCGGGTTGGGCGAGCGCGAGTTTCTCGGCGACGGCGTCGTCACCGGGCACGCGACGATCGACGGCCGGACGGTCTTTCTGTTCTCGCAGGACTTCACGGTGCTGGGCGGCTCGCTGGGCGAAGTGATGGCCGAGAAGATCTGCAAGGTGATGGACCTCGCCGTGCGCACCGGCGCGCCGCTGATCGGCATCAACGACTCGGGCGGCGCGCGCATCCAAGAGGGCGTCGTCAGCCTGGGCGGCTACGCCGAGATCTTCTGGCGCAACGTGCAGGCATCGGGCGTGATCCCGCAGATCAGCCTGATCGCCGGGCCGTGCGCCGGCGGCGCGGTCTACTCGCCCGCCATCACCGATTTCACCGTCATGGTCGAGGGCATCTCGCAGATGTTCATCACCGGGCCCGAGATCATCAAGACCGTCACCGGCGAGGACGTCAGCTTCGAAGAGCTGGGCGGTGCGCTCACGCACGCGACCAAGAGCGGCGTCGCGCAGCTGACCGCGGTCGACGAAGACGAGATGAACGAGCACTGCCGGCGACTGCTCTCGTTCATCCCCGCCAACAACCTCGACGATCCGCCGCTGGTGCCGACGCAGGACGATCCCATGCGGCTCGTTCCCGAGCTCGACCAGCTGATTCCGGACTCGCCGAACAAGCCGTACGACATCCTGGACGCGATCGTGCCGATCCTCGACGACGGCGACTTCTTCGAGATCTTGCCGCTGTGGGCGCAGAACGTCGTGGTCGGCTTCGGCCGCGTCGGCGGACGCAGCGTCGGCGTCGTGGCAAACCAGCCGAAGTTCCTGGCCGGCGTGCTCGACATCGACGCCTCGATCAAGGCCGCGCGGTTCGTGCGTTTCTGCGACGCGTTCAACGTCCCGCTGCTCACCTTCGTCGACGTGCCGGGCTTCTTGCCGGGGACGAGCCAGGAGTGGGGCGGCATCATCAAACACGGCGCCAAGCTGCTCTACGCGTTCGCCGAGGCCACCGTCCCCAAGATCACCGTCATCACCCGCAAGGCGTACGGCGGCGCGTACGACGTCATGGCCTCCAAACACATCCGGGCCGACATCAACCTTGCTTGGCCGAGCGCCGAGATCGCCGTCATGGGCGCGTCGGGCGCGGTGCGCATCCTCAACCGGCGCGAGATCGCCGCCGCCGCCGACCCCGATGCCGAGGCCGCACGCCTGGCGGCCGAGTACACCGACCATTTCGCCAACCCGTTCATCGCCGCGCAGCGCGGCTACGTCGACGACGTCATCGCCGCCCGCGAGACGCGGCGCGCCGTCTCCCGCGCGCTCGACGTACTGGCGAACAAGCGGGTCGACCGCCCCCATCGCAAGCACGGAAACATACCGCTCTAAGCGGGAAAAAATTTTTCGCGGGCCGACCAGGCTCCCGCCGAGGCGGCGGTGAAGGGCCCGCGCACGCAGCTTAGAGCTGTAAGCGGGTGGAGTGTGCGTTACGGGTGGGGTGTGCGTATAGGATATGTCGGGCTCAAACGCGCCCGTCAGACTGTTCAGAGCACGTCTGGTCGCGCCGTCGAGTGGCGGCCCGACGAACTTTTCGATCAGCGTCATCCGGCCGCTGGCGGCAGTTCACGCGCCCGTGCCCGAGGCCGAACCCGAGCCTGGCCCCGGCTTCCTCGTGGCGTACAGCGGCCTCCCCGGCAACCTGCCGAAGGACTACCACAATACGGTCTTCCTGTGGCAGGGAGCGCTTCCCAACACCACCGCGGAGCCGCTCGAGGAGCAGGACGTCCCCACCAACCTCGAGCGCGGCGAGGTCAAGTTCGAGAAGAGCCTGACCGCCGCCGCCTACTGCGTCACCTACCAGGTCGGCGCGGATGCGTCACGCATGTGCGCGCTCGCGCAGATCAACCCCGGCTCCGGCAACGCGCCGGATCCCCCACCTGCGGTCGTCATCGAGATCGACCAGCTCACCGACAAGTCGGTGACGGTCATGTACACGACGCTACCGGGTTACGAACCCCACGCACATCAGAACTGGGTCGGTCTTTGGCCGGGATACGCACTGCCGTACACCGCGCCCAAACCGGCCGCGCGCGCCGACGTGATGTCCGACTACACCCAGGGTCTGGTCACGCTCGACGCCACGTTCGTGCCGGCGTTCACCTACACGATCGCCTATTTCATGGGCCCTGAGCAGTCAACGGCCGCCGCGCTGATCTATTTCCAGCCCGCGCGACCGCCGCTCCGGCCCATTTGATCGGCAACCTAGTCACCACGTCACTTTTATGGAGAATCCACATGGCAGAGTCTAGCGTCGCCCGTCTCCACACACTTGCCGACACGCCGCAGACCAGCGGCATCTCGATCACGCTCCAGGGGGGACTCAACCCCGACGGCTTCATCGCGCAGTACGTGACCTTCGCGTACAATCAGCCCTCGACGTACAGCAACAAGATCTTCGTCTGGCCGGCTGAGGACAACACCGTGCCGTGGTCCAACCCCACCTCGGGCGACGGCGCGATCGCGAGCGATCAGCCGCGCGGCGACCAGCCGGTCGCGACGGCGATCCAGAAGCGCGGTTACATCCTCGGCTACGCGCCGGCGCCCGACCCGAGCGCCGTCTGCGCGACGGTCTTCGTCCCCGCGGCCGGCCAGCACGACCCGGCGACCTGGGAGTACAGCAGCTTGGTGATCACGGTGCCGTACGTCGGCATCGACACCATCTCGGTGAAATACACGGGGCTGTTCAACTACGATCCCGCCGCGAACAAGAACTGGATCGGCGTTTGGCGCCAGAAGCAGGTCCGCTACAGCGGCGACGCGATGGCCACCAAGACGATCACCAACAGCAGCGAGTCGGGCCAGCTCTTCATCGGCGGGCTCGATCTACGCGCCGGCGAGACGTACTCGGTCGGGTATTTCATGCAGCCCACGTCCAAGGCCACCGGCCGCACGTCGTTGGCGGCGCAGGCCAGCTTCACCGTCAGCTAGCCTCGTCCCAAGCCGCCTCGCGGCGGACGAACGTATCGGCACGGCACGGGGCGCGCGCTTGCGCGCGCCCCTGACCTTCTACGGGTGAGAGAGCATGATCACGTTCCAGCGCGTCGGCACGTCCCGGCTGTACGCCGGCGACGCCGTCTCGAGTCGAGGCTGGTGGGGGTTCGTCGTTGCCGCGAACGCCGACCCGCCGACCGATCCGATACCGTTCGCGACGGCGCTGACGAGCACCAAGCTCGCCGGCTCGTTCGCCTACGTGCTGCGCGCGCCCGATCTGCGTGACCCGTTCGTCACCACCTTGATCGCGGCCGTCGACGCGGTGGCCGGGCGGACCGCCAACGGTCGCGCGCTCATCTGGTTCCCGGCGCTGGTACCGAGCCCGGACGGCGCGCTCGCGCTCGGCCTGCAAACCGCCGGCGACCAGACGATCGGGCTGTTCCAATTCGGCATCTCCGGTGGTACGCCGCCGCGCCTGCTGCTGACGGTCCCGCCGGCGGCGACGCTGACGGCTGAAGACAGCTCGCTCGCGCTGCAGCGCACCGGCGTCGTCCGCTTCGACGGGCCGGCCGCTCCCAGCGCCAGCGCACCGTCCGACGCGTCGATCTCCTTCGCCGGTGACGATACCGGAGCGCTCCGCTTCCGCCTCGGCGTCGACCGCGTGTCGCTCTACCAGAAGCTGAACTGGGGCTACCAGTTCCTGACGCCGCGCACGATCGGCACCTCCAACGATCCGCCCTACCTGACCGTGTGGATGCCGCTCGCGTCGGGCGACCTGCCCGACCCCAACGACCGCATCCTGTTCGACGTGCGCATGAACCCGGCCGATCCGAACAACACGAACGCACTCACCGACGACGGCGTCATCCGCAGCGCGTTCCGCTTCGTCGGCACCAACTCCAACGGCGATGCGACGGTGCTCAGCTCCTTCTATCGCACGCCGTTCGGCGACCCGATCTCCCTGACGCCGCTCACCGGCGGCGGCGGCTCGCCCGCGGAGCTGGTGATCAACCCCGGCTACGGGTTCAGCGGCCTGCAGGCCGGCTTCCGCTTCGGGCCCAGCGGCGACTTCGCGATGAACGCGAGCCGTCGCATCGACGATCACGCGACGCTGCTGTGCGGGCTCGCCGGCGGCGAGTCGATCGCGTTCGTCCCCAGCGACGCCAGCAGCGGCGCCGACCGCCTGCGATGCACGCCCAACCAGCCCGCCAACGTGCCGGTCTTTCCGATCCCGCCGGCCTCGCCGCTGGGGCCGCCGTTCGACCCGACGCAGATGCTGCTCGACCCGACGTTCCGCACGTCGTGGGCCAGCGTCATCGCCGGCGCGAGCGCGAACGGCGCACCGCACTATGCCGCGGCACCCAAGGGCGCCGACCCGTTCGGCGCCGACGCGATCGTGGCGCCGAAGACGACCTTGCTGCTGGGCCCCAAGGATCCCGGGGTCGCGCTGTCCGACGCGACGCTGAGCTATCCGCTGGCGCCGTACGCCGGCGTCATCCCCGGCGACGACCACACCAACCTCGGGCCCGGCGCGATCCAGGATCTCGAGCGGCAGGTGCTCTCGGTGACGCGCCGCCAGCGCATTCGCGCCTCGAAGCCGCCGCACTCCGCCTCGGCGCGCGCCAGCCTGAAGCTGGCCGCGCACGCGAACGCGAACGGCGCGAACGACGCGTTCCGCACGACGACGCCGGCCGGCTTGATCGCCACCGTCGACGGCGGCTCGTTCACCAAGCTGCTGCTGGGACAGATCGCGCGGCCCGGCTCCGCGCAGCCCGAACGTCAGATTTGCTTTCTCGGTCTGGAGCGCGAGCTGCAAGCCGCGTTCCAGACCAGCGATCTGTTCCTGGTGGTCGCGAACGCCACGCTGCTGGGCAAGCCCGCCGACGGCGTCGGCTCGCCGCCGCCCGTCCAGCAGCCGGCGACGTTCTGCAACGTCCTCAACGTCGAGACGTGGAAGTTCCGCGCCGGGATCGGCAACAACCCGGCGTACGGCGACTACCGCAACGTCATGATCGTCAAGGGCGTGCGCGGCAAGCTCGTCGACCTCGTCACCAGTCCCGACAAGTGGACGGCCAAGGATCAGTTCGCGGCGCCGACGACCCTGCTCGACGGCGTGCCGACCGAACCGCAGCTCGGCCAGCTCTTGCCGCTCTCGAAGTGGCTGAGCGAGTACTTCGACGCGGCGCTGGCGCACGGCGACGACGATCCGTACTTCGCCAACTTCAACCGCATCATCCGCGAGGAGACCTGGACGGGCATCCTGTTCCTCAAGGTCGACATCACGGACATCCCGCCCGATCTGATCGGCCTGTTGGCGGGGGTCGGCAGCCCCGAGGACTTCAACGCGCACCATCTGGGCTTCGCGATCGCGCAGGTCGATCGCGCCAGCATCGACCTGGTCGACAGCAGCGCGGTGTTCGGGTTGGTCTACTACGTCGACCCCCGCTTCGATCCGGTGACGGAGGCGCCGATTCCGGCCAGCGACCTGGGCGCGACCTACGACTTCACGCTGCTCACGCTGCAGGTGCTGTTCGAGAACACGGCGGTCGTGCGCTTCCACAGCGTCGCGCAGGCCGTTCTCAACCGCATCATGGGCACGGCGGTCGCCGGGATGGACGGTCCGGGCGCGAACCTCGACAACGCGATCTTGCTGCGCGGCGCCTACCAGCGCAACGGCGAGAGCGCGGTCTACAGCCTGGCGTCGACCGGCGAGAACACCTTCGTGCTGGCCAACGACGTGCTGCTGCAGGCGCAAATCGCCAACGCGCAGCTCACGACGCGCGAGACCGGCACGAAGAGCGCCTTCACCACGACCACCGCCGACGTCGAAGACGGCGAGAACGTCGTCGTCGCGGTCGAGAGCGTGGCCGGCCTGGCGAACGGCATGACCGTCGTCATCGGCACCGGCCTCGAACAAGAGGTGACCACGATCTCGGGCGTCAACGCGACGGCGAAGACGTTCGTCGCGGCGAGGCTGCTGGCCGCGCAGCCCGCCAACACGACGGTGTTCGCCAATCCGGCGGTCTCGTGGCTGGCGATGAGCGGCACGCTCTCGTTCGTGCGCATCCCCGACTTCGACGTCTTCTCGTTCGGGTCGGACGACGCGCCGGTCATCGGCGAGGGCCTGGCGTTCTCGAACCTCGGCCTGCGCATCGCGTTCCCGCTGCAGTCGCCCGCGACGCGGCGGTTGACGCTCGAGACGAACGAGATCCGCTTCGATCCGGGCAGCAGCCGCGCGCGCGACAACAGCATCGTGCGCAGCTTTCAGCTGCAGCTCCAAGGCCTCACGCAAGGCGGCGGCGATCTCACGCCGACCAAGGCCGGCTATCTCACCCTCGCCACGCCCGACCACCCGTTCAGCGGCGTCGACGCGGGCAATTGGCACGGCTTGGTCTACACGATCAACCTGGGCACACCCGGTGCGCTGGCCGGCAAGCTCAACTTGACCTCGACGCTCTTGACGGCGTGGGGCGACGAGAGCAGCGCGGATTCCCCGCAGGCCGTGCTCGCGCTCAAGCTGCCCGGCACGGGCGGCGGCGCGGAGCTGTTCTCGCTCCAGACGGTGATCAGCGTGTCGGTCGGCACGCCGCGGCTTTACTACAACAAGGAGAAGGCGTCGTTCTTGCTGCTGCTCAGCGAGCTCGCGCTCAAGTTCCTCTCGTTGCTCAAGATCCCGCCCAACGGGTCCAGCTCGTTCTTCTTGTTCGGCGATCGCACGGTGAAGGACACCAGCGGTCTGGGCTGGCTGGCCGTGTACAACCAAGAGCCGCAGAGCTGATTCGAGCGCGCGAGGAGAGACGTCCATGGCTTTCGGATTCCTGTCGTCGGTCTGGAGCTCGCTGACCGGGACCACGGAGCAGTATTCGTCCGCCGAGATCCTGGCTGGCAGCGACGCGTTCCACACCTACCTGACCGGCGGCACGAACCCGCGCATCCGCATGTGGGTCGAGGAGACGTCGAACCTGGGCAACCAGTCCTCGACGATCAACCTGCTGTATCGGCTGGCGCGCCCGCGCCGCGACGACAAGCTCACCTACGGCTACGGCGGCATCATCGACGTCTACTACGAGCAAGACGAGACGCTCGCCAAGATCTATCAGTTGCTGCCCGAGCTCGGCGGCCAGCCGAACGGGACCGTCGACGCCGCGACCGTCAACCTGATCAAGTGGACGACGAGGCCGACGACGCTGGTCGCTCTGGGCTTCACCGGCGCCGCCGACGATTCCAAGGACGCGCAGGGCGGCCTGGCGGCGATGCTCAACGTCGGGACGTTCCTGCGCCTGCAGCCGTACCTGTGGAAGACGCAGCTCGAGCAGATCGTCCGGCAAGACCTCGCCAAGAACATCTCGCTCAACGACCAGCCCGCGCTCGGCGGCCTGGCCTTCGGGCGCCGGCTCTTCAACGTCGATCCCTCGCTCTACGCGGCGCCGGACTTCAGCCGGTACGCGGGCGTGGTGCCGCAGATCGTGCAGTACCTGACCAGCGACGACTTCCTGGCCGCGCACGCGCTGCAGGCGATCTACAGCTTCAAGGACTCGCTGATCTACTTCAACCAGAACGGGATCTTCGCGACCGCGCTGTGCTGCGGCGCCGGCCTGCGCTGGCAAGGTCTGCCCGGAAAGCTCTACAAGAACGCGCAGCCGCTGGTCATCGTCAACTTCGACCTGATCGACAGCGCCGACAGCGTCGCCGCCGTCAAGACGATCGTCGAGGGCGGCCTCACCCCGGGGGAGACGGCCCTCGGCGCTTCGCTGGCGCGCAACACGACTTTATCCGCGAACGTAGCGCGGCGCAGGGCGTACTTCACGGCCCTCGGAGCGGACCGCTTCACGACGCTCTTCAAGCCCACGACGGTGCAGGCCGTCCGGGACGCGGTCGCCACGATCACCGGCCACAAGGATCGCGTGCTGTTCATTCAGCTCGGCCACGCGCCACAGCCGTTGTTCAACCACGCGCTGTTCAAATCGACGATCATCCCCGTCTTCGAAGGGCAGAACACGACCAACGCCGCGATCAACATGGGTCGCGCCTACATGCAGATCCCTCGCGAGAACGCGACCGTGCAGCAGCGCGCCGCGCTCTATCCCTCCGTCGTGCGGCAAGGCATCAACGCCGCCGAGCAATCGCAGCTGATGGTCACCGCCGCCGGCCAGTACAACTCGGCGCCCTCGGTCTGGCCCGCGAAGGACGCCGACGCCCCCTGCACCGTGCTCGCCGTGTGGAACCAAGAGTACGTCGACGAGGGCCGCGACCCGCTGGCGGGGATTCACGGCTACTTCCGCCGGCTCAAGGAACAGTACGCGCAGGCGCATCAGGACAAGTTCAACGTCGCGTTGGCGTTCATGAACGCCAAGGTGCTGACCGCGGTCGAACGTCCGCCGGCGCTGCGCGCGCGCGCGTCGCTCGCGGCGGCGGTCGCCGACGAGGGCGGTGGGCAGGAAGCGCTCAACGCCCTGTACGCCAAGCTCGAGCCCGCGGTCGTGAAAGGGCAGCCGCTCGACCTGATCCCGGGGATCCTCACCACCGGCGTCATCGCCGACTACGTGGTCGCGCTGCTCAAGACGTTCTCGCCGACGCTGACGCTGACCGTCGACACCTTTACCCACGAGGGCGAGCCCGACGCGATCACCCGCATCGAGCTGACCGGCGTCACCTCGGCGTTCGAGAAGATCGGCGTGAAGAACACCGTGTCGGTCGTCTTCACCGCGCCCGACGACACGATGACGGCCGACCTCACCTTCACCACGCTCGGGGCGTGGATCATGCCCGGCGTTGAGTGGATCGCGCTGCGCGACCCGTTCATCGCGCTGCGCCTGCCGGACAAGAGCTTCCCCGTCACCGCGATCATGGGCGGCTACTACCCGGCCCTGGAGAAGGGCGACAAGCCCGTCACCGCTCGCTTCGCCATTCCGGTCGCCTCGTCGCTGCCGATCTGGCCGGCGACGGTCGAGTTCAGCCAAAACTATCCCAGCATCGCGCTGGCCTTCCAGATGATGACCAGCGTCAACCTGGTCTCGCTGCTGCCGCCGCCGCTCAACGTGATCGTCGATTTCGGCGTCGTCCGCATCGAGACGCAGTACGACTACGACGCCCAGAAGCTGGCCTCGGTCATCATCCTGGCCAAGAGCAACACGCAGAATCTCCCGCTGGTCGGAACGATCACGCTGAGCGACTTGCAGATGACCGCCATGCTGATCGACCCGCAAGGGGATCGTTCGATCGCGGTCTCGGCGTCGGGTTCGTTCAAGATCGGCAGCGGCACCGTCCAGGTCTCCGTCGAGTACCCCAACTGGCAGTTCAACGGGCAGCTCGAGGGCACGGTCACCATCGCCGAGATGCTGACGGCGTTCTTGCCGTTCGTGACCTTGCCGATCCCGGGCGATCCGAAGATCATCGACTTCCGGTTCAGCTACGCGAAGGCGACCGACAGCATGTCGGTCACGATGAAGTTCGCGATGGAAGGCGGCTGGAGCTTCAGCTTCCCCGGCAAAGCGAACCTGTTCACGGTCAACGAAGTCGGCTTCGACATCTCGCGCAACCGCGGCGTCAACCAGGGCTCGATCACCGGCGCGATCGAGCTGTTCGGCGGCGCGGCGGCCGTCGGGCTGCTGCTCAGCGCGTCGTACGAGGGCGAAACCAAGCTCTGGACGTTCCGCGCGCAGCAGACCAGCGGCGTGTTCGACATCGAGCAAATCGTCAAGTACTACCTGGGCGAGAACTTCCCGGTGCCCTCGGGACTGCCCAAAGTCAAGGACCTGGTCGTCTCGTTCACCAGCGACTCGGGCACGTACGAGATCTCGGCCGCCACCGCGGAGCGCTGGCAGCCGATCAGCGGCATCGACGTCTACGCCCAGAACGTGAAGCTCAAGCTCGGCTACGGCGTACCGCCGGCCGTCACCCAAGACCAGCCCGTCGCCGCCGCGCGCGGCACGCTGATGCTGCCCGGACCGGCGCCGCGCGCGGCCGGAACGGCGCTGGCCACCGATCCGCCGCCGCCCAAGAAAGGGTACTACGGCGAGTTCAGCGGCGACTTCCACTTGTGGAACATCGCCGATCTCTCCGTCGCCTTGGTCTTCGATCCCGGGAAGTACGAGCTCAAGGTCGTGTGGGGCGTGCTGACGGCGGTCGTCACCGGCGGCGACGGCCAAGACACGATCGCGACCTTCACCATCGGAGAGCGCACGATCGGCTCGCTGGTCGAGGAGTTCGTCAGCTGGGTGACCGGCGCGCCGTACGCGCTGGCCGCGCCGTTCAACGTGCTCAACGAGATCCCGCTGAGCAACTTCGAAGTCACCTACAACTTCACCAAGAAGAAGGTCGGCTTCAACGTCAACCTGGGCCCGATCGACCTGGGTTTGTTCACCATCAACAAGATCGGTCTGGTCTACAATCCGGACGCGGCCGGCACCAAAGAAGACCCGAAGACGAAAGTCACCGTCGACGCGGCCTTCAAGTGGCAGTCCTCGTCCGAAGCGCTCTCGTGGGACCCGAGCAAACCCGAAACGACGCCCTCGCCCTCGGGCGGCGGCAACAAGTACTTCGACCTGCGACTGCTTGCGCTCGGACAGCACGTTACCGTCGCCGGGCTCACCGAACAGCGCCGCGTGCAAGGCGTGATCGCGCTGTTGCGCGATCTCAAGGAGCCCGAACCGCCGGAGATCCCCGTCGGCGGAACCGGTCAGCCCGTCTTCGCGCCGAACAGCTCGTGGTTCGTCGGCATGGACTTCGGCATCTTGCGGGTCGCGAAGGACGATCCCGACGGCGAGTCGCCCCCGGCGACGCCCGACGACTACTTCATCCAGCTCTCGATCGTCTTCAACGATCCGCTGCTCTACGCGCTGCGCATCGTCCTGACCGGCCCACTGGCGAAGGTCTTCAACGGGCTGGACTTCCAGATCTTGTACCGCCAGATCTCGGAGACGGTCGGGGTCTACTCGGCGGAGCTCGCGCTGCCCGAGCTGATGCGGCGCTTCCAAGCCGGTGCGTTCACCATCACGCTGCCGACGTTCGGCATCGACGTGTACACCAACGGCGACTTCCAAGTCGACATCGGCTTCCCGTGGAATCAAAACTTCGCGCGCTCGTTCACGATCGAGGCGATCGTCCCACCGGGCATCCCGGTGGTCGGCTCCGCCGGCTTCTACTTCGGCAAGCTCAGCAGCGCGACGACCAACCTCGTGCCGCGCAGCAGCAAGGGCTGGTTCAACCCGGTCCTGGTGTTCGGCTTCGGCGCCCAAATCGGACTTGGCAAATCGATCGAGGCCGGTATCCTGCGGGCGGGGTTCTCGGCGACCGTGTTCGGCATCATCGAAGGCGTGCTCGCGCGCTGGCTGCCGTACGACGGCGGCGCGCCCAACGAACGCAAGGACGACCTGCAGAACGGCTACTACTTCGCCCTGACCGGCATCGTGGGCGCGATCGGCAAGCTGTACGGCGAGGTCGACTTCGCCATCGTCAAGGCGCGCGTCGACGTCGACATCCGCGTCATGATCCAGATTCGGCTCGCGAGCTACGAGCCGATCCCGATCACGCTGCAAGCCTCGGTCTCGATCAGCGTGACCATCTCGATCGATCTGGGCCTGTTTTCGATCGACATCAGCTTCTCGTTCTCGGCCACCATCAAGGCGACGTTCACGCTCGACAACCCGCAAAAGAATCCGCCGTGGGGCACCGACGCGCTGCTCGCGCCGGCCGCGAACGCGATGCCGCGGCGGTTGCGCGCGCTGGCCGGCGGCGCGGCGGCGGTGTACGACCCCGTCTGGACGCGCCTGCAGCCCGGCACCGTGCTCGATCTCAACGGATACGTCGCGCCGGTGCTGACCGTCGCCGGCGACGAGGCCACGCGGCCGGACCAACAGGACATCTGCTACGTCGCCAGCTTCTTCCTCACCACGCCGCCGCCGGTCCAGCGCTCGACGCAAGCGCGCCGGCTGACGGGGGCCGCGAGCGGCGCGCCGTCGCTGCCGCGGACGCCGGGCGAGATCGCCCACGCGGCGCTGCGCCGCGCGGAGCCGCGGCGCAACGCGCGTCTGTTCGGCGCGAACGCGCTCGGCGACGGCGCGCAGGCGTCGTTCGAAGACTTCGCGGTGCGCGTGCTGCAATGGGTGCTCGCCGCCGGTCAGCCCGCGGACAAGACGGTCGGGCAGGTCGACGACCTGGTCCTCACCGCCGCCCAGCTCGACGCGATCCTCGCCTACCTGAGCGATCCGACGCAACCCAACCCGATCCCGGTCGACGCGATCGAAGCGTTCCTGACCGCGCAGGTCAGCGTCAACCTCGACGCCCCCAGCGCGCAGGACTCCGGGCACGGCGTCTACTTCCCCGCGCCGCCGTCGACCCGGCTGACCGTCCCCGACTACGGTCAATGGAAGGGCGTCGACTACGTCTTCGGCTCGTACAACACGACCGGCGCGGCGTTCCGCGAGAACTTGGCCGCGTACTTCGCCGCGCTGCGCGTCAAGGTGCAGCCGCCCTCGGTCGACGATCCGCTCGCGCCCGAGCTGCTCGCCGCCGGCGCTCCGGTCGGCCAAGCGAACCTGTCGGTCGCGACGTACGTCTTCGCCGATTACTACACCGGCATCGCGCGGCAGGGCGTGCAAGCCCTGCTCACCAGCCTGCGCAACTTCAAGCGGCTCATCGACCCGGCCGAAACGGTCACGACCATCGTCGAGCGCGTCAACCAAGCCGGCCAGCTGACCGGCGAGGACGCCTTCACCGCCGCGTACCTGTTCGAGGGCAACCCCGACCATCGCTTGACCGCCGACACCAAGCTCACCATCGCCGGGATGGGGTATCGCACGCCCGGCGGGACCAGCTTCAACGACGTCGCGAAGCTCTCGATGTTCGGCAACGCGTTCGACGGCGCGGCGCTGGCGCGGGCCAACGCCGACGACGCACACATCCTGCAGCCCGGCACGAACGTCGTCGCCGGCAACGCCTCGCACCGCATCCAAGGCGGCGACTCGCTCACCACCATCGCCAAGGCGCTCGAGATCTCGCTGGCGCAGCTCCTCTCGACCTCGAACGTGCTGACCGACGGCGCCGTGCTGGCGCCGCTCGCCGTGCTGCTGATCCCGAGCTTCGTGCACGCGGTCACGGACGGCCAGACGCTGGCGGCGATCGCCGGAACCTACGGCGTCACCGAAGCGACGCTGGCGGCCGCGAACGGCGGCATCGCCGGGCTCTTCGACGCCCATGACGACCCGAACCTCAACATCACGCACCTGCCGCAGTACCGCGTCGGCGACTTGCTCGACGAGATGCACCGCACGCTCGCGCTCCAGAACCTGGGCGGGATGATGTCGCGGTTCTACCTCAACGGGCTGCGCATTCCGACCGCCGACGTGACGGCCGATCAGCCGGGGCTGTTCGTCACCCAGACCTCGCCCGGCCACTACGCGATCCCCGACGTGATGGGGCTGTTCGCGCTGACCGGCCAGGCCTTCGCGCTGCCGACCACGATCACGCTGCCGAGCAAGCCGGAAGATCCCGCCTTCAACTTCACGCTGACGCGCGGCGCGAACGAGACCTGGCTGACGTTCGGCACGGCGAGGGCGCCGTCGCTGACCTGGAAGCTCGACCACCCGCGCGACTACGACCGCTACGTCGCCGTGCGCGACTACGCGCGCGCGAACGTGCTCGACCTGCAAACCCACGAGCTCGGGCCGGTGACGGTCTCGGCGGTCGAACCCAGTCGCTTCCCGCTCGCGCAAGAGATCGTCTGGCAGACGCCGGCCGTCGTCGTCCTGCCGCGCCAACCGGTCGCGCTCGCGGCGCAGCGCCCGCGCTTGTGGACGCTGCCGCCCACCCTGGTCGACCTGCCGCACGAGGCGCTCGATGCGCCGCGCCCGCGGCTCACCCCGCTGCTCTCGCGCTACGATCAAGCCTCGGGTACCACGGTCACGACGCCGGTGCAGAACTACGGCACCGGGACGCTGATCGCGTTCAAGGTCAAGAAGGTCCCGTTGGTCGCGAGCAGTCCGACCACCGAACACACCTACGAGATCATCGGCGCGGCGACCGACGACATCGTGCTGCTCGAGCGGCTGCTCGACCAGCTGCGCTCGAGCGACGGTTCCTTCCAACAGATGCTGCTGCTCTATCCGCCCAGCGCGGCGGGTTCGGTGCAGACCGGCTGGCAGTCGGGCGATCCGGCGGTGACGCTGGTCGGCATCACGCAAGTCAACCTGTCGACCGAGACGCGTCCGCCGACCAGCCTGGCCGCGGCACGTGCCGACGCGCGCATTACCGGCGCGCTCGGCAACGTGATCAACGGTCCGACCGCGTTCCTGCGCCTGCTGTGGGAAGCCAGCATCACCCGTCAAGGCGGCTTCTTCCTCGCCTATCATGACAGCCGGCACGATACCGGCCTACCGGATTCGATCTTCAACGACCGCGGCGAGGCGAACGTGGCCGTGCTCGCGCTGTACAACGCGGTCGGCGCGGCCGGTCAGCCGTTCACGAACTACGTCAACGTCGTCGCCACCGACGAAGGCTTCACGCTGGGCGACGCCGCGTTCGTCCTCGAAACCGTCCGCGATCCGTACCGGCCGCCGGCGACGACGACGGGCGACACGCTGGCCGGCATGGCGGCGCGCGCGTACCTCGATCCGGCGACGCTGATCGAGTCCAACCCGGACGTCACCTTCCGCAACGGCACGACCGTCGTCGTCGAAGGCGGACTCTACCAAGTGCGTCCGGCGGCGACGCCCAGCGTGCAAGATCCCGGCGGCGACGTCGCGCTGATCGCGCAGCATTTTGGCACCACCGTCGACGAGCTCAAGCGCGCCAATCCGTACCGCACCGACTGGCCGGTGGCGCCGAACGTGCTGCCGCCGTTCGTCGCCTTGGCGCTGCCGCGCATCCCCCGCTCGATCGCGACCGACGGCGTGCGCTTCTCCGACCTCGCGGCGTACTACGGGATCTCCGTCGCCGCGCTGGCGGCGACGCACGCCAACGCCGAGCTGGCGGGGCTGCTGGCCGCGGGGCAAACGCTGCCGGTCACGCTCGGTCCGGTCGAGCGATCGGCGAGCGTGCCGCCCGGCGTCGCGGGCGTCCAACTCGTACGCACCGCACCCGGAACGATCACGCCCACCGACGGCGCGACCTACCTGCGTCACATGTTCAGCCTGCTGGGCTATCAGGTCGCGGGCCTGCCCGAGTTCGCCAACCCCGACTTCCATCCGAGCACGATGGGCTTACCGGCCGGTCCGGTCGATCCCGATGCCGCGCCCGGCACGGACAAGATCCAAGCCCCGCGTCTGGTCGCCGAGCTCACCGATTGGACGTACCGCCTCACGCTGCCGTTCCCGCAGCTGTGGGCGCATCCGTACGACCCGGCCGACCCGAGCCCGTACCGCGGCGTGGGCGGCATGCTGCAAGTCGGACTCGACTGGCGCGACATCTTCGGCAACCTCGCACTCACCGATCTGGGCAACCCGCGCGCGGCGCACCTGAACTATCCGCCGCAGATCACCGGCTACACCGACGACATCGTCGGGCTCACGCAATGGCCGGCGATGACGGCCGCATACCGCTTGCGCCCCGACGACCAGCAGAATCCGCTGCTCGACCTCGTGCTCGACTTCGACCCGTCCGCGTACCTGAAGGACACGACGGTCTCCGACGACGCGCCGCGCCGCCGGCGTATCCGCCAAGCGATCCAGATCTACGACACGGTCTTGCAGCAGCTGCGCGACCAGAACGGCGTTGCACTCGAGCTGACGACGACCGTCACCCCCGACGCGGGCTCCGTCCTCAGCCCGGCGGCGGCCGACGCGCTGGTCGGGTGGATCGAATCGATCCGCACCTGGCTGAACAGCCTGCTCGGCAGCGCCCCGACGACGCTCCAGCAAGTCTACACGATCACGGTCCCGCTCGCGCTCGACCACGTCAACGCGGGGCAGATCTTCGCGGTGCGCGCCGAGTTCACGATCCGGCGCAAGGCGGCGCTGGTCGCCGGCGCGCTGCGCTCGGCGGCCGCGGTGGGCGCGCGGTCGGTGACGGTCGCGCCGTACACCGGACCGCTCAGCACGATGGACGCCGGCACCGCGCAGACCAAGGCGTGGCTGCAGGCCGCGCGCGGCACCTTCGACCAGGGCACGCAGTCGCTGCGCGACCTGGGCCTGTTCGCGGCCGCGTTCACCGCGGCGCTGACCAAGCTCGGCGCACGCAGCTTCCGCATCGCGACCGGCGGCGACCGCACGCAGACCGCGACCGGCTCCGCCGCGACGATCTGGGCCGTCCAGCTCGGCACGGACGCGAGCACAGCGATCTCCTACCGCATCGACGACGCGAGCGATCCCATCGTCTACGCGCCGCAGCCGCTCTCGAACAAGCTCGCCTCCGGTCAGGCGGTCGCGATCTACGAGTACAAGACCGGCAAGGGGATCGACTTCACGACCCCCTCGCGCCTGGCGTCGTTCGACGGCGTCGACTTGGACATGTGGATGCAGCAGTCGCTGGCATACATCGACGGCTTGCTCTCACCGCAGTACATCACCCCGATGCTGGTCATCCAAGCGCGTACCGGCAGCGACCTGCGCACGGCGCTCTTGGCGGCGAAGCGCGCGCTGGCCGAAGCGCTGCGCCTCAAGATGATCGCCGTCTACCGCGGGCAAGCGACGACGGACGAACAGCTCGCGGCCATCCGCGAAGTTTTCCTGCAGCGGATGCTCGACACACTGGGCAGCTTCTACACCACCAAGGCCGGCTTGCAGTTCGAGGCCTCGGTCGAAGCGTCGATCGCTCCCGATGCGCTCGACGAACAGCCTCCGCGGCTGTTCGGACAGGTCGCGATGCTGGCGCCGACCGGCGCGCCGAACGCCGGCCTGGACAAGAACGTCTCGATCACCTCGCCGAAGCTCGACCTCGCGTTCGCCGACACCGGCACCGCGACGGCGCGGAAGCGGCTCCTGAGCACGCTCTTCTCGAGCACGACCGTGGAGAGCAAGAACGTCACGGTGAACCTCGAGTACCAGGGCCGGTTCATCGAGCATCAGATCGGAACGCTGGCCGGCATCACGGGCTATCAGCCCTCGTCCTGGCTGACGTTCGTCGATGATCAAGGCGTCGGCGGCAGCTGGCCGCTCACGCAGCCGCTCGGCCAATTCGCCGTGCCGATCGTGCTGCGCCAGTTCCCGGCCACGCCGACCCTGATCGTCCAGGCGGCGCTTCCGCCGACCGCGACGCTGCCGCCCGACGGCGGCCTGTGCAATCCCCTGCGCGACGTCAAGACCTGGACGTACGGCTTCACCTATTCGCAAGCCGTGCACCAGCAGCAAGACACGGTCTACGGCACGATTCTCTTCAACGTGAAGGTGAACGGCCTGACCGCGCTGTTCGCGCCGCCGCGCACGCTGTTCGAAGACCTGGCGGAGTTCGTCAACGTCTATCCCAACGTGCTCGTCGATCTCAACAGCCGGCTCGCGACGCTGACCTTCGCCACCGACGACGCCACGCAGATCGCCGACGCGAGCGTCGCGGTGAGCTCGGCGACCGCGCTCATCGCGCGGCTGGCCGAGACCGCCGCCGCCGCGCCGCTGGTGCGCGGTGCGCTCCGCGGGCCGGCCATGCCGTCGATCCCGCCCTTCGAGTTCGTGATCACCGAAGGGGAAGTCAGCGACACCAATCCGGCGCTGATGGTCACCATCACCGCGACGACATGGCCCGCGGCGGGCGTCGGCGCACCCTTCGTCGACATCGAACCGGACAAGTACGAGCGCCAGCCGGCGCCGTCGGCCGGGCCGCCGCCGCCCGACAACGTCTTCCGCTACGTCTACAAGATCCGCGGGACCAGCGACTATCTGTCGGCCGGCGACGGCGCGCGCATCAGCGAACGGCTGTTCCGTCTGCCCAACCTCGACGTGCTGCAGCGGCAGGACGCGGAGACGTCACTCTACCTCACCCGCAACGAAGAGCTGGTCGACGGCCACCCCTCGGCGGACCCGTTCGTCTACACGACGCCGACGGTGCGCTTCCCCGACCCGCTTCTGCCCACGCTTACCAACGAGCTCGCGATCGACGTCTCCACGATCTTGGGGACGACCACCTGCGACCCGGTCAACCGCACGCTCACCGAGCACCTGACCGCGTTGTACGCGGCGCTGTTCGTCAACGCCGGCGTTCCCGACAGCACGATCCAGTTCGTCGCCCAGTACGAGCACAGCCTCAACGCGGCGATGCTGCCCGTCAGCGTCCCCGTGTGCATGATGCCGCCGGTGCAAGTCGCCGTCGCCGACGGGGGGGCCGGAAAGCCGCTCGCCGACGTCGTCGCACAGCAGGCCGCGGCGATGCAGGCGTGGTTCGACGCGCACCAGCCGTCGGTGACCCGCGCCTCCTATCGCTTCGACCTGACCCTCATGTCGGATCTGACCCAACAGCCGATGCCGATCCTGAACCTGACGGGCTTGTACCTGCCGGTGTCGACCATCACGTCCGGCCCGCGGAAGGAGGCCGCGATGGTACGATAGCCCGGGAGGGTGCGTGGAAGAACGAACGTTCGACGTCCTCGTCGTCGGCGCCAGCTTGGGCGGCGTCGCGGCGGCGTTGCGCGCGAGCGCGATGGGCGCGTCGGTGTGCTTGCTCGAGGCGTCCGAGTGGATCGGCGGGCAATACAGCAGCCAGGGGCTGACGCGCGGCGACGAGACGGAGTACATCGCCGGCGGCACCGGCTGCACCGCGCTCTACGCCCAATTTCGCGCGAACGCGGTGGCGTACTACACGAGCAGCTTCGCGCTCTCGGCGACCGGCAAGGCGCTGCACCCGTTCCAGCCCGGTGCCGTCGACGCGCGGTACGCGACCAACCTGCGCGTCGGGCCACGCGTCGCGCACCTGGTCCTCGCGCAGATGTTGCGTGCGACCGCGCCGGCGGTGACGGTGCTGACCGGGATGCGGGCGCACTCGGTCGAGTCGAACGGGTCGCGCGTCGCCGCGGTGATCGCGCGGCCGTACGACGGCGCGCCGGTTCGCTTCGCCGCGAGTTACGTGCTCGACGCGACCGATCTGGGCGAGGTGCTCGTCTTGGCCGATGCGCCGCATGCGATCGGCGCCGAAGCGCGCACGGAGTTCGGCGAGCCGGCCGCTCCGGACGCGGCGCATCCGGAGTGGATCCAACCGATCACGCTGCCGGTCGCGGTCGAGCGCCGTCCCGCGGGCGAGAACCACACCATCCCCAAGCCGCTCGGCTACGACGAGATCGTGCGCGCGAAGCCGTTCGCGATGGAGTTCGGCGCCGGCGGCGTCTTCCGGGCCACCGGCGGCGATTCGCTGTTCAACTATCGCCAGTTCGTCGCCGCGGCGAACTTCGCCGATCCCTCGCTGCGGTACGACGTGACCACGCTCAACGACGTCTCCAACGATTATCGCGAAGAGGGCTTTCCGACCGGCGATCCGGCGCGGGACCAAAGCGTCTTGCTGGCCGCCCGCGCGCGCTCGCTGGCGTACGTCTACTGGTTGCAGACGGCGTGCCCGCGCGACGACGGCACGGGCAACGGCTATCCGAACGTACGGGTCGCGACCGAGGTCTTCGGGACGCCCGACGGCGTCGCGCCGTTGCCGTACGTGCGCGAGTCGCGCCGGATCAAGGCCCGGAAAACCGTGCGGCAGCAAGACATCGTGGTCGGCGACGCACCGCGCGCGACCCTCTTCCCCGACGCCTGCGGGATCGGCTGGTACCGTCTGGACATGCACACCCTGCTCAACGGGATGCCGGACTACGAAGGCCGGCAACCCGCGCACTTTCAGATCCCGCTGGGCGCGCTCGTGCCGGCCGACGGCACCGAGAATCTGCTGCCCGCCTGCAAGAACCTGGGCGTCACGCACATCACGAACTCGGCGTACCGCGTGCACCCGATCGAGTGGAACATCGGCGAAGCGGCGGGCGCGCTGGCCGCGTTCTGCGTCAAGCACGCCATGACGCCGAGCACCGTACTCGAAGCGCCGCAGTTGCACGTCTTCCAGGACGCGCTGCTCGCGGCCGGCGTCCCGCTCTATTGGTGGAGCGATCTGCCGCCGGCCGATGCGGCGCTGTTCCGTGCCGCGCACCTGCTGGGTGCACGCGGCTACCTGACCCGCCCGGCGTCGCTGGCGTTCGGCGCCGCCGACATCGTCGGCCCGCTCGAGCACGCTGAGATTGAGCGCGCCGTGGGCGGCTCGAGCCTGCCGTGGCCGTCGACGACGATGACGCGCGCCGACGTCGCAGCATGGCTGGTCGCGCACCTTCAGCTCTGAGCTACGTTCGCCGCTGGGCACGCGGCGAGCAGTTGCGCGGTCCTCTCTGCGACGCTATGCTGGCCGCGGCACGGGCTCGACGGCAAAGTTCTTCCACACCGCTCGGGCAAACTGATCGGCGAAGTAGTAGTATAGCGCCAAAAAGCGGAGCGAGACCGCGACGCAGGCGATCAAGCACCCTGCCAAGATCGCGGTCCTGTCGGGCGGAAACGTCGCCGCGAAAACGGGCACGAACGTGCTACTCAGCCCGACCAAGATGAGAACCAGAAGGCCAAGAAGCGCCGCGTCGACGACGGTGCGAAATCGAGAAGCACTGTAGCTGAACCGCCGGCGAGCCCCACCGGGACGGGCTCGAAACACCTCGTCGAAGAAACGACGGCGAGGTTGATCGGGAAGCACACGAAAAACGGAGAGTACGAGGGACGCCAGCAAGGCCGCTGCGACGGCATCGGCGAGCACGGCACTCAAGGTCCGCGCGTGCAGCGAACCCACGAGCCAGCCGAGCAGTTCCGCGGCGCCCAGATTCAGCGCCAGAAAGAGCCCGCGCGCCATCGTCGAGAGGCCCTGGAACTGCTCGGCGTACGGCGTGCGCGCGTTGACGATCGGCCGGCACAGATCGAACACGGCTTGGCGCCGATCGAGGACAGCTCCGCTCGCGCGTTGCCCGACGCTCACGTCCATTTCGAACCAGACCCAGGCGAGCTTTGCGATGCGAAGCTGAACGTCTTCCTGCAAGTTGCCGAAGACGATCGCCGACGGATATGCCGGATTGCCGTCCGCGTCTCTGACAAATTTCGCGGAAAACGCATTGGACGCAAGATTCTGCACGAAATGGCCGATCACGTAGCCGAGCGCCAGCGCCATCGCGATATCACCTGCGGTCGTATCCATCGATTGGCCCGACACGATGGCCCGCGGCAACCACAGGACGACGACGACTGCCAAGCCTGGGATCAAATACCCATAGATATCGTAGAAGTTAAAGCGCTGGATCATGCGGACATTCGTTCGGAACTCGAGCCCTCGCCGTCGCGGAGCCGGATCTCCTCAGTCAGCTCCGATAAGACCGCTCCAGGATCGCGTCCGTCGCCCTCCCGCAGCACGACCGAGCCAACGCGCTGGTGACCACCGCCCCCGTATCGGCGGAACAAACTGCCGAGGTCGACGCTTGCGAACTCTCGCCATGGGTTTCGCATCGCGGTAATCTTTGCGACTTGGCTCTCCGACCTCGTCAGCGTGATCGAGTATCGCGCCTCCGGATAAATGGCATACGGGGTGTAGCGATTCACGCTTACACCGTTGGGGGGCGACACATCAGTGACGGCGATCTCCCCGTGAACCATCCGGATGCGCTCCCGTATGATCGTCAATCCCTCGTCGGCCTCCCGGCGCGCACGCTCCAAACGCCAACGCACCTCGTCGAGCGAAGCGATCGCCGCCACGTTCATCGTTCGCATCGCCCGCAGCAGCAGCTTTCCATAGGACGCATCTGCCGACACGGTCAGGCTCAGGTTCACTTCCGCGGCGGGATCGCCCCAGCCGAACATCGCCTCGCCGACGGAGGAGTACACCGCCGCGTCGATACGATCGGCCGCTGCTGCGAGGGCAGCGTATCGGTCAGCGAGCGCCGACGGCTTCCCGACCTTCCTCCACAGCAGCATCGCGCACGACGGGCTAGTTCGATCGTAGAGCAGCGTTCGGCCGGGAGCGGGCTGACCGACCTCGTGCTCGAGGTCTTCGGAAAGGAACGTCGTGGCGTGATGATCGGCCCAAAACACGGCGTCCGGATGATATAGAAAATCGACGACGGCCGAGCGTGGGGGCAATGTCGTCGAAAGCCACGTCTTCGCGAGATCGTAGTTCACGAAGCGCACCTCCTCGATCGACCAGCCTTCGCGAGACTCGAGGTACTCAGCGGCTATTGCAGCCGAGGCAAGTCCGTCGAAGCACGGGTAGTGGAGGAAAAGCGTTCCCTCGTTCGTTCGCATACCGACCTCACGTCACCGGTCCCGGTCCAACCCCGACTGCGACCGTTCGACCTGCCGACAGCATACCTTCGGGCTATGCCAGGTGCATGGCACGAGCGATCGAAAGGTAGTAGTCAGCCGCTTGGTTACTGGCCAACGTGTACCGCGATCCAGTCCAGGATGTGGCGTTCGTAGGCGTCCAGGCGGACCGGGTCGTGCGGCGTGTGGTGCGCGGTCGGAATCGCGATCAGTCGGACCGGAACGCCGCGGTCGCGCAGCGCGTGATAGTACGTCCACGACTCGGTGAACGGGACCGTTTGGTCGACCAGGCCGGTGAGGATCAGCGTCGGCGTGCGGACCTGCGTCGCGTAGGTGATCGGCGAGTCCTCGCGGTAGCGCGTCAGCATCGCGGCGCTCGTCCACGGGCTGCCGCCCAGCGAATCGCGCGTCCAGGCGAGGTTGCCGGCGGCGGAGAGGTCGTACGCCTGCAGCCAATCGACGGCGCCGTCGCCGATCACGGCGCATTTCCAGCGCGCGTCGTGGCCGATGATCCAGCCGGTCATGTAGCCGCCGTACGAATGGCCGCCGACGCACTCGCGGCCGGTGTCGATCGCACCGCGATGCTCGACGTCGGCGAGCCCCGCCATGACGTCCCGCATCGGACCCTCGCCCGGATCTTCGAAGATCGCGTGCTCGTGCGCGGTGCCGAGGTCGTCGCTGCCGCGATAGTTCGGTAAGAACACGTACCAGCCGCGCGCGGCGCCGAGCTGCCCGATCGGCATCCCCTCGTCGGTTCCCTCGTCGTAGCCGAGGTCGACCGCCGCTTCGGGGCCCCCGTGATGCCACACCAACAGCGGATAGTGGACGCCCGGCCGTTCGCCGATCGGGTGCACCAGCAGGCCTTCCGACACCATCCCGTCGGGCCCGGTCCAGCGCACGGGCTCGACGCGCGCGTAGCGCAGCGCGCGCAAGCGCGCGTTGACGGCGGTGAGCGCCAGTGGCCGCGCGCCGGGAGCGCGTACGACGTACAGCTCGGGCGGCCGGCTCGGCGTGCTGCCGACGAAGGCCAGCTCACCGTGCGGTCCGGCATCCAGATCGCCGACCGAGAGCGCGCCGACGTCGATGCGGCGCGGCTTCCCGCTCGGCGGAATCACCAGCACGCCGTTGCGCAAGCCGTCGACCATGGTCGCGACGAGCACGTCGCCCGACCAGTGCAGCGAGGTCACGTCGCGATCGAGCGCGCTCGTGCGATCGACGCCGGCGCTGGTCGGCGTGGCGACGATCGCGTCGAAGGCGCTGATCGGTCCCGGCCCGTGTGGGCGCAGGTACGCGAAGCTGCCGCCGGCCGGCGCGAAGGCCGGCTCGTAGACGTAGGTGCGCGGCGCGTCGAGCTCGCGCACGGCGCCGGTCGCCGCGTCGACGAGCGCGACCGTCGAGCGATCGGTCACCGCGTCGTGCGCGTCGGGCGAGGTCGCGATCAGGATGCTGCGCCCGTCGGGCGACCACGACGGATCGCCGGTCCCGCCGGCGAACGGCGGGACGCCCTCGTAGACGCTCCACGTGCCGTGCGTGAGACGCCGGGCCGCACCGCCCGTGCTCGCCACCAGCCACAGGTGCGAGGGCGTCGGCGGCTGGTCGGTGAGAAAGCCGTCGTCGCCGACCGCGAACAGATCGTCGTGCGCCTTCGCGGCGGCCGCGTTCGGCTCGGCGTCGCGCGTGTCGTAAACGAAGCGCCGGCCGTCCGGGCTCCAGGCATAGTGCTCGACGCCGCGCGGCGCGTGGGTAACGGTCACCGCCGCACCGCCGGCCAGGCGCACCACCACGATCTGATCGTCGTCGTGCTTCGCATCGTGGCGCAGGTACGCGAGCCGCGTCCCGTCGGGCGACCAGCGCGGCGCGCCGACGAACGGCCCCGCGTCGACGACGCGCGCCGCGCCACCGGCCGCGGACTGCACCACGAGCGCATGCGCCATGCGGTCGTGCGGCACGTCGGCGGTCGTGCGCACGTAAGCGACGCGCGTCCCATCGGGCGACAGGCGCGGGTCGGAGAGCGAGACGAGCGCGCGCAGCGCCGCCAGCGTGACGAGATCGGCCATTACCGAGCGGCTACGCGCCCGGTCCTGCGTTCCCCTCGGTCGGCGTCACGGGTGAACGGCAACGTCTCCGATCGTGAGCAGCGGCGTGCGGGCTTCGATGGTTGCGCCGGGCGCGACGTGCAGCGCGCCGATCGTGCCGGCCTTGTGGGCGCGAACCTCGTTCATCATCTTCATCGCCTCGATGATCGCGACCACGTCCCCCTCTTGCACCGCGTCGCCGACCGCCCGAGGCAGCTCGACGACGACGCCGTGCATCGGCGAGAGGACGTCGTTGCCGGCCGCGGCCGCGTTCCTGCGCGCGCCGCCCCCCTTCTTCGGCAGCGTGCGCGGCGGCGCCGCGCCCGCTGCGGGGCTTGCGTTCGGCAACGGCAGATCGACGAACCGCACCCGGAACATGCGCTCGTTGACCTCGACGCGAATCGTGCCGTCGTCGGCCCCCGTTTCGGCACCGTCCGCGTCCGCGTCGCGGACGGCGGCGACGCCGTCGGTCGCCGCGGCGCCGAGCGAGGCGGCGAACGGCTCGAGCGTCGCGGTGCCGTACGAGGCGTCGCGTACCGGGCCGTAGTCGACCAGCGCGCGCAGCAGCGGCAGCGTGGTCGGGACGCCGGTGACCACGTACTCGTCGATCGCGCGGCCCAGGCGCGCCAGCGCCTCGTCGCGGTCGCGCGCCCACACGATCAGCTTGGCGATCAGCGAGTCGTAGTCGGGCGTGATCGTGAAGCCCGGATACGCGGCCGAGTCGACGCGCACGCCGAAGCCGCCCGGCTCGCGGTAACGCTCGACGGTCCCCGGCGCGGGACGGAAATTCTGCGCCGGGTCCTCGGCGTTGACGCGCACCTCGATCGCGTGGCCGCGAAAGTCGATCGCGTCTTGCGCGAGCGTCAGCGGACGGCCCGCCGCGACCAGGATCTGCTCGCGCACCAGATCGATCCCCGAGATCTCCTCGGAGACGGTGTGCTCGACCTGGATGCGCGTGTTCATCTCCAGGAAGTAGAACTCGTCGCCGCTGACCAGACACTCGATCGTGCCGACCGAGTCGTACGCGATCGCCTTGGCGGCTTGCACGCCGGCCTCGCGCAGCCCGCGGCGCACGTTCTCGGGGATGCGTGCGGGGGCTTCTTCCCACAGCTTTTGGTGACGGCGCTGCAGCGAGCAGTCGCGCTCGCCGACGTGCAGCACGCTGCCGTGCTTGTCGGCCAGGATCTGCAGCTCGACGTGCTTGGGGTTCTCGAGATAGCGCTCGACGTAGATCGTCGGGTTGCCGAAATACGCGCTGGCCTCGCGGGTCGCCGTCGCGAACGCGGACTCCAGCTCGTCGACCGTGCGCGCGACCTTGAGGCCCTTACCGCCTCCGCCGCCCGACGCCTTGAGCGCCAGCGGCAGGCCGTACTTCTCCGCCGCGAGGCGAGCGGCGCCGGCGTCGGCGATCGGATCGGTTCCGCCCGGCACGACCGGGACGCCGGCCGCGACCATCGCTTGGCGCGCGCGAATTTTGTCGCCCATCGCGTCGATCGCGTCGGGGTGCGGTCCGATCCAGGTCATCCCGGCCGCGATCACGCGCCGCGCGAAGCCGGCGTTCTCGGCGAAGAAGCCGTAGCCCGGATGGACGGCATCGACGCCGGCGCGCGCGCAGACGGCGAGGATCTTCTCGACGTCGAGGTAGGACTGCGAGGGCGCCGCGGCGCCGAGATGGTACGCTTCGTCGGCGTAGCGCACGTGCAGCGCATCGCGGTCGGCGTCGGAGTAGACCGCCACGGTCGCGCAGCCCAGCTCTTTCGCGCTGCGCATGACGCGGATCGCGATCTCGCCACGGTTGGCGACCAGGATCTTGCGGAACGGCGGCTCAGCCATCGAGCCGTCCCGCCAGCGTCCAGCGCGAGCGCGCGCGCGCGGCGGCGCGCACCATCTCCGGCACGGCGCCGGGCAGGCGTCCCGCCAAGCGCCAGCGCGGCACGGACGGCGGCGCCGCCGTCACCGCGGAGCGCGTGACGACGAGGTACGCGGCCGCGATCGCGGCCAGCTCGTCGGCGGTCGGTACGCGCATCAGGCCTTGGCCGTGTCGGGATACATGCCCATCGCGTGATAGCCGGCGTCGACGAAGTGAACGTCGGCGGTGATCTGCGAAGAGAGCGCGGAGGCCAGGTAGACGGCGACGTTGCCGACGTCGAGCGCGGTGACGTTGCGGCGCAGCGGCGAGGCGGCCGCGACCTTGGCCGGCATCTGCGAGAAGCCGCCGACCTGGCGCGAGGAGGCGGTGGAGATCGGACCGGCCGAGATCGCGTTGACGCGGATGCCGCGCGCCCCCAGATCGTAGGCGAGATAACGCACGATCGACTCGAGCGCCGCTTTCGCGATGCCGGCGATGTTGTAGTTCGGCACGATCTGCGTGCCGCCCAGGTACGTGAGCGTCATGATCGACGCTCCGTCGTTGAGGTTCGGCTCGAGGTGCTGCGCGAGCGCGATCAGCGAGTACGCGCTGACGTCCATCGACATCAGGAAGCCGTCGCGCGAGGTCTCGTAGACCGTGCCCGAGAGATCTTCTTTCTTCACGAAGGCGATCGAGTGGACGAACCCGTCGAGCTTCCCGACCCCGTCGGCCAGCGCGCGCAGCGACGCGTCGCTGGTGACGTCGCATTCGAACACCGGCGCGCCGCCCAGCTCGTCGGCGTGCTGGCGCACCGCTTTCTCGACCCGTTCGCCTTGGTAGGTCAGCACGAGCTTGGCGCCGTGCTCGTGCAGCCGGTGCGCGATGCCGCTGGCGATCGACCACTTATTGGCGATGCCGGTGACGAGGATGGTCTTTCCGTCGAGCAGTCCCACGAGGCTGGAAGGTCAGCCGTCTCGGCCCGACAACCCTCCTGGCGATGCGCCTTCCCGCTGCCCTCGCCGTCCTCGCGCTCGCGGCCACCGCCTCGGTACCGTCCCTCGCGGCCGGCGGCCCCACGCCCGACGACCTCGCCGTCCCGCGCTATCGCCATATCTTCGTCATCGTCGACGAAAACAAGGACGCCGACCAGATCGTCGGCGCCGCCGACGCACCGGGCCTGAGCGCGCTGGCCTCGCGGTACGGCACGGCCAGCGCGATGTACGCCGAAGTCCATCCCAGCGAGCCGAACTACGTCGCGATGCTGAGCGGCTCGACGTTCGGGCTGCACGACGACGACGCGTACTACTGCAAGCCGGGCACCGACGATCCGCACTGTCACGGAACGAACGATCCCGGCTACGCGCCGCACCTGATCGACGCGCCCAACCTGGCGACGCAGCTCACGGGCGCGGGCCTGACGTGGAAGGGATACTACGAGAGCATCCCCGCGACCGGTTCGCTGGCGGTGACCGGCGCGAGCGAGACCGACGCCCCGCCCTGGTACGTCTCGAAGCACGCCGGCTTCATCAACTTCCGGTCCGTCGTCGCCGACCCGCGCCGTAACGAGCACTTGGTCGGGCTCGACGCGCTGCAAGCGGACCTCGACGCGGGCACCGCGCCGAGCTTCGGCTACATCGTGGGCAACCTGTGCGACGACATGCACGGGATGAGCGCGGGCGCGAACGTGCCGGCCGACTGCACCTTCGACCCGATCGGGCCGCTGATCCGGCGCGGCGACAACTGGGCCGTCAACGTCGTCAACACGATCATCGGCTCACCGCTGTGGGCGTCCGGCGACAACGTCGCGATCGTGGTCACGTGGGACGAGAGCGACTCACCCGCGCGCGACGGCTGCTGCGGCGTGACGCCGAACGCGGTCTCGAACTTCGGCGGCGGCCGCATCCCGACGATCGTCATCACCAACCACGGCCCGCGTGGAGTGGTCGACGCGACGCCGTACAATCACTACTCGCTGCTGCGCACGATCGAGGACGCGTTCGGAATCCACCAATACCTGGGGCTGGCGGCCGCGAGCGATCGCGGCGTCAAGCCGATGCTGCCGCTCTTCCGGACGCCCTGACCGCGCGGCCGGCGATCGCGTCGACGGCGGTCGCGATCAGCGCGGCGTCGTCGGTCGCCGGGATCGACGGGCACGCCAGCCGCAGGCTGGCCACGCCGTGGACGGCGGCAAAGAACAGATCGGTCAGCCGGGCCGGATCGTCGGCGGGCAACGGCGCACCGGCCGCGCGCAGCTGGACGAACGGCGCGGCCACGATCGCCAACGCGGCGGCGCCGTCCTCCCACTCGACGTGCTCGAACACGGCCTTGGTGATCGCCGCGTCCTCCATGAACATCAGACGGTAGACGTCGGGCTCGTCGAGGGCGAACTGCAGGTAGGCCCGGCCGGCGGCCGCCAGCCGCGCGTAGGGGTCGTCGATCCCGGCCACGGCGCGTTCGAGCGCCGCCCGCAGACCCGCCATTCCCGCGCGGCAGAGCTCGGCCAGCAGCGCCTCGCGGCTGCCGAAGTGCGAGTAGAGCGAAGCCGGCGCGTAGTCGACCGCCTCGGCGATCCGCCGCATGGTGAGCGCCCGCAGGCCCTCGCTGCGCAGCAGGCCGCGAGCCGCCTCCAAGATCGCTTCTCGCAGGGCGACGCGGCGACGCTCGCGGGGCGCGGTGCTGGCCATCGGGGCGAGTATAGCCCTTGACAAGCCGAACGGTCAACGTATACTGAACGCAGTTCTTAAAATGAACAGCGTTCGATATTTGTCTATCGTTCGATAAACGAGAAAGGCAGTCATGGGCACGATCGCACTCTGGGGAGCCAATGGGGCCATCGGGCGGAGCATCGCGGCGGTGCTGCGTGCCGACGGACGGCCGTACCGCGTGGTCGGGCGGGATGCCGCCGCACTGGCGCGCACCTTCGGCGGCGATCCGCTGGCCGAGATCGTCGCCTGGGACCCGGCCGACCCGGCCTCGGTCCGCGCGGCGGCGCAGGGTGTCGAGACCATCGTGTATCTGGTCGGCGTCGACTACACGCAGTTCGCGCAGCATCCGGTGCTGATGCGGGCGACGCTCGACGGCGCGATCGCCGCGGGCGTGCGCGACATGCTGCTGATCGGCACCGTCTATCCCTACGGGCGCCCGCGGACGACGCCGGTGCGCGAAGACCATCCGCGCGAGCCGCACACGTTCAAAGGCCGCATGCGCAAGGCGCAAGAGGATCTGCTGCTCGACGCCGATCGCGCGGGCCGGATCCGCGGCGCCGTGCTGCGGTTGCCCGATTTTTACGGGCCGGGCGTCGAGAAGAGCCTGCTCGGCGAGCTGTTCACGAACGGCGCGAACGGGAAGATGGCCGCGGTGATCGGCCCGCGCGAGACGCCGCACGAGTACATCTACGTGCCGGACGTCGGTGCGGTCGTCGTGCGGCTCGTCGACGAGCCGCGTGCGTGGGGACACGTCTGGCACCTGGGCGGCGCGGGCACGACGACGACACGGGCGATGATCGATCGCGTCGCGCGCAGCACCGGCAAACCGGTCCGGACGCTCGGCATGAACGCGATGATGCTGCGCACATTCGGTCTGTTCAACGGCGTCGTGCGCGAGCTGGTCGAGATGTACTATCTGGCCACCGACCCGGTGGTGCTCGACGATTCCGCGTTGCACGCGCTGCTCGGACCGATCCGCAAGACGCCCTACGATGACGGCGTGCGTGCAACCGTCGCGGCCGCGCGCGGCTGAAAGAATCCTCGTTGCGCGCGCCGGGCGCGTGCGCTCGCATCTCCAGCGCGATCCGCTTAGGATGGGGGCATGGACGCCAATCCGCGCCACCGCGGCGGGGCGCCGCGCATCGCGCTGATCGCGCACGACGCCCGCAAAGACGACCTGACCGAGTGGGCCTTCTTCAACCGGGGAACGCTGGCGCGCTGCGAGCTCGTGGCGACCGGAACGACCGGCTCGCAAGTCGCCAAGGCGACGGCGCTGCCGGTCGAGCTGCTGCTCTCGGGACCGCTCGGCGGCGACGCGCAAGTCGGGGCGATGCTCGTCGAGCACAAGATCGACCTGATCGTCTTCTTCTGGGACCCGCTCTCCTCGCAGCCCCACGACGTCGACGTCAAAGCGCTGCTGCGTCTGGCGGTGCTCTACAACGTCCCCATCGCATGCAACCGTGCGACGGCCGATTTCCTCATCTCCTCGCCGCTGTTCAGCGACGAACGGCACCGGATCGACCGGCGGGTCAGCACCGCGCTCTGAAACGAACGGCCCCGGCGGCGCGGTCACAGGCGGCATGACGCTGGGAGAGACCGCTCTGCGGACGGCACCCGACGGATCCGCGACCGCGCGGGTCTGGGACGTGCTGCGCGCCGACGCGGAGCGCATCGCCGCCGCCGAACCGTTCCTGGCCCCGCTGCTGCGGCGCTCGATCCTCGGGCCGGCCTCGTTCGGCGAAGCGCTCGCCGCCGTGCTCGCCGCCAAGCTGGCCGACGCCGACCTCGATGCGCCGCGCCTGATGACGCTCGCCGACGACGCGTTCGCGGCCGATCCCGCGATCGTCGAGACCGCCGCGCTGGACCTGGCCGCCAGCGTCGAGCGCAATCCCGCCTATCCCGACCACGTGACGCCGTTCCTGTACGCCAAGGGCTACAGCGCGCTCGAGTGGTACCGCGTCGCGCACCACCTGTGGACCAGCGATCGCCGCTCACTGGCGCTCTATCTGCAAGGTCGCGTCTCCGACACGTTCGCCGTCGACATCCATCCGGCCGCGCGCATCGGGCGCGCGATCTTCGTCGATCACGCGACCGGCGTCGTCATCGGCGAGACCGCCGTCGTGGGCGACGACGTTTCGATTCTGCACAACGTCACGCTGGGCGGCACCGGCAAAGAGAGCGGCGACCGCCACCCCAAGATCGGGCGTGGCGTCCTGCTCTCGGCGGGCGCGAAGGTGCTGGGCAACGTGGTCGTCGGCGAAGGCGCGAAGGTCGCCGCCGGCAGCGTCGTGCTGCGCCCGGTCGCGCCGTACACGACCGTCGCGGGCGTACCGGCGAAGGTCGTCGGCCGCCAGCCCGGTCAGATGCCGGGCCGCTCGATGGATCAGGACTTCCTCGACTTCCAAATCTAGTGGCTTCGGCCGCGCCGCAGCCGCCGCGTTCGGCTACGCTCGATCCGCAGCGGGACGGAAGTTGAGCGCGACGCCGTTCATGCAGTAGCGCAGGCCGGTCGGCTGCGGACCGTCGTCGAAGACGTGGCCGAGGTGGCCGGCGCAGCGCGCGCAGTGCACTTCGGTGCGCACCATGAGGTCCGAGGTGTCGCTCTTGGTCGCGATCGCGCCCGGCAGCGGCGCCCAGAAGCTCGGCCAGCCGGTCCCGCTGTCGAACTTCGTCTTCGAGGAGAACAGCGGCAGCGCGCACGCCGCGCAGACATACGTCCCGCGCCGCTTCTCTTCGTCGAGCGGACTCGAGAACGGCTGTTCCGTCCCGGCCTGACGCATGACCCAGTACGTCTGCGGCGGGAGCAGCTTGCGCCACTCCGCGTCGGTGTGGGTCACCAGCGTCAGCGCGGCGCGCGCCGGCACGGCGCGCAGGGCACCCAGAGCGGCCAGGCCGGCCAAGAGCGTGGAACGTCGCATCGTACCGGTAACGATACCGCGGCGGCGCCGGATCGTTCCGTAGTCCGGCTTACATCAGTCCTTCATCGGCTTGATCGGCGGCCCGGGCAGGGTGCCCACCGTGAGCGCGACGACGTTGCGGACCCAGCGCGCCTGGACACGGTCGCACGGCGCGACGACCCGAAAGGGGCCGCTCGCCGCCGGCAGCGGCGCCCCCTCGCGCGTGTCGGCCAAGATCGGCGCGCAGCTCGCCGCCGTGGTGTCCAACTCGCTCAGCGAGTAGGCGGCGACGTATCCGTCGGAGCCGGTTACGGTGAGGTACGAGCGCGCCGCGAGGCCCTTGGCGGCGTCGCCGACCGGCGCTCCGGCTTGGCGAAGCAGCGCCGCGAGCGTCACCCCGGCGTAGTGGCTGGTGCTGCCGTCGTGTTCGCTCGCCGTGACCTGGGTGCGCGGCATCGCCGCCAGATCGGCGAGGCCGATCGATGCGCCGCGCACGAACTGCCCGCTCAGCGTGACGGTCGCCGGCGGCGCGGACGCGCCGAGCGTCGCGACCAGCGCCGCCAGCAGCAGCGCCCGCATCATGCGTTGGCGATCATCGCACTAGAAAGCGCGCGTCTCGACGGGAACCAGCGTCGAGACGGGCGGTGCGCCCGCGAACCGCAGCGTCAGCGGAATCCGCTGCCCCGCCGCCAGCGTGCCGCGCAATCCGAGCAGCATCAGATGGTAGCCGCCCGGCTTGAGCGTCACCGAGCCATGCGCCGGGATGACGATGCGGCTGACCGGGTGCATCCCCATCGCGGGCATCGTCATCCCCTGCATCTTCATCGCGCCGCTCGACATCGTCGTCGATTCGTGCAGCTCGACGCTGCTCGCGCGCGGCGTGCTCGCGCCGACCAGCGCGACGGGGCGCGAGCCGGTGTTGCGGATCGTCGCGTAGACGACGCCGGTGTCGACGGCGGGGCGTGACCATGCGCCCACGACGGTAATGGCGGCCAACAGCAGCGGGGCGATCATCCAAGCAGCTCCTTGACGTCCGACGCGATCGCCGGCGCGGGATCGGTCCAGTCGTGCAGCACGCGCAGCTCGCCGGCCGGGTCGATCAGGTAGACCGATCCGCTGTGCGCCATGAGATATCCGCTGGCCTTCGTGCCCGGCAGCTTTTGATGCCAGACGTGATAAGCGGCGAACACCGGATCCAGCTGCGCCTCGCTGCCGGTCAAGCCGATGAACGACGGATCGAACAGCGCGACGTAGCGTTTCATGACCGGCGGCGAATCGCGCTGCGGGTCGACGGTGACGAACAGGACCTGCACGCGCGCGCGCTGCGCCGCCGAGAGCCCGCGGTCGACGCGCGCCAGCTGCGCCATCGTGGCCGGGCACACGTCCGGACAGTGCGTATAGCCGAAGAACAGGACCACTTCGCGGCCGCGTTCGCTCGCCAACGAGAACGGCCGCCCGTTCTGATCGGTCAGCGTGAAATCGTAGGCCGGTTTCGGGGTGAGCGTGGTCCCGTTGAAATGCGGCGCGGCGTGCGCGCACGCGCTCAGCGCGAGCGCGACCAGGGCGCTCGCCGCACGCGTGAGGACACGGCGCCGAACCGACATACCGTAGTCGTACCCGTTCGCCGCGAATCCGGGTACGGTAAACGTCATAGTGCGCATCTCTCCCGTTGCGGCGTTGCTTGCCTTCGTCGCCCTCGGACCGTTGTCGGCGCTCGCTCCGGCCAGCGCGGCGGGCGTGGTTCCCATCCACGCAACCGTGCTCGGGGCCGGTGAGCGCGGTCAGCTGGTCGTGCGCAGCGCCGGCGTGACCGGCGAGCTGCCCGCCGGAACGTACCGCTGGGCGGTGACGCCCGCGTCGGCAGCGCGCCTGGCGCCGGGGACGGAGATCGACGGCCTGCTGATGGGCCGCCGGCTGACGGCCGTCCGCGCGGCGACCGCCTTCGTCGCCGGACTGCCGGGCTCGCTGACCGTGCGTCACCTCAACCGCGGCGATCTGCTCGGCGACCGGACCCTGGTCGATCAGGACGGCGTCGTCCGCCATCTCGCGGACTGGCGCGGCAAGTCGCTGGTGCTGAGCTTCGTCTACACGCGCTGTCCGGATTTGGCGATCTGCCCCGCCATCAGCGGCAAGTTCGCCTACCTGCAGCACCACATCGACCCGCGCGACACCCACCTGGCGCTGGTGAGCCTGGACCCGACCTTCGACTCGCCCTCGGTCCTCAAGCGCTACGGCGCCCAGTTCGCCGCCGATCCGGCCCGCTGGTCGCTCTTGACCGGCGAGGGCTCCGAGGTCAAGGCGCTGCTGGACGCCTTCGAGGTCTCCTCGCTGCAGGACGGGCCCGGGCACTACATCCACCAAGACGACTTGGTGCTGGTCAACCCGAACGGCCGGATCGCGGAGATCATCCCAACCGCCGGCTGGGACCCGGGCGACGTCCTGGCCGAGGTCCAAGCGCTGGCCGGGAAGGCCTCGAACCCGTTCCAGCGGCTGATGCTGGCGGCCGTCGCCGGGATCGCGGCGCTGTGCGGCGGCTACTCCCTGGCCGGCGTCGTCACCGAGCTGGCCGCCATCGGGATCACTTTCATCGGCGCGGTCGTCCTCGGGGTGTGGTTCACCTGGCGGTTCGTCCGGCACGGCTGACGAACGCCTCCGGGTGGCCACCCGCGACCTGAACGCCAGCGGCATCCCGCTCGAGCCGTTCTACGAGCCCGTCGACCCGCCGATCCGGCGCGCCCCGCCCGGCAGTTTCCCCTTCACCCGCGGCATCCGGCGCGACATGTATCGCGGGCGGCTGTGGACGATGCGGCAGTACGCCGGCTTCGCGACGGCCGCCGAGTCCAACGAGCGCTACCGCTACCTGCTCGCCAACGGCGTGACCGGCCTTTCGGTCGCGTTCGACTTGCCCACCCAGCTCGGTTACGACTCCGACGCGACACCGGCGCGCGGCGAGGTCGGCAAGGTCGGCGTCGCGATCGACACCATCGCCGACGTCGAGACGCTGTTCGCCGACATCCCGCTCGATCAGGTGACGGTGTCGATGACGATCAACGCGCCGGCGTCGATCCTGCTGGCGTTCGTGCTGGCCGTCGCGCGCCGCCGCGGCATTCCGTTCGAGCGGCTCGGCGGCACGATCCAGAACGACGTGCTCAAGGAGTACGTCGCGCGCGGGACCTACATCTTCCCGCCCGAGCCGTCGATGCGGCTAGTGACCGACGTGATGGCGTACTGCGCGCAGCAGGTGCCGAACTGGAACACCATCTCGATCTCGGGCTATCACATCCGCGAAGCCGGCTCGACCGCGCTCCAAGAGATGGCGTTCACCCTGGCCAACGCGAAGGCGTACTTGCGCGCCGCCCAGCAGGCGGGGCTCGACGTCGACGTCGTCGCGCCGCGCATCTCGTTCTTTTGGAACGCGCACAACGACTTCTTCGAAGAGGTCGCCAAGTTCCGCGCCGCGCGCACGCTGTGGGCCCAGATCGTTCGCGACGAGTTCGGGTCGCGCGACAAACGCTCGCAGATGCTGCGCTTCCACACCCAGACCGGCGGCTCGACGCTCACCGCGCAAGAGCCGGAGAACAACGTCGTGCGGGTCGCGCTGCAGGCGCTGGCCGCGGTACTGGGCGGGACGCAATCGCTCCACACCAACGGCCAGGACGAAGCGCTGGGCCTGCCGACCGCGCAGTCGGCGCGGGTGGCGCTGCGCACGCAGCAGATCATCGCCTACGAGAGCGGCGTCACCGACGTGGTCGACCCGCTGGCCGGTTCGTACTACCTCGAAACGCTGACCGACGAGATGATCGAGCGCGCGCGCGAGCTGCTGGGCGAGATCGACGCGCAGGGCGGTGCGGTCGCGGCGATCGAGAGCGGCTGGATGCAGGACCAGATCGGGGAGTCGGCCTATCGCGCGCAGCAGGCGATCGAGCGCGGCGAGCAGGTCGTGGTCGGCGTCAACCGCTTCACCGACGGCGGCAACGACGCGCCGATCCCGATCCAGCGCATCGATCCGTCGATCGAACGCGACCAAGTCGCTCGCACGCGCGCCTTTCGGGCACGGCGCGACGCCGCGCGCACCGAGGCGACGCTCGAAGCGGCCCGGCGCGCGGCCGCCGGCCGCGACAACGTCATGCCGGCCCTGATCGACGCGGTCGACGCCGGCGCGACGCTGGGCGAGATCAGCGACGTCCTGCGCAGCGTCTTCGGCACCCACGTGGCTCGGGAGAGAATCGCTTGATCGACGCCCCCATCGACCACGTCGCGATCGTGGTCAAGGATCTGGAGGCCACGATTCGCCTCTACACGCAGACGCTGGGATTCACGCAGGTGTACCGCGAGATCGTCGCCGACCAGGGGATCGAGGCGGTCGGTCTGCGCAGCGGGGATGCGATCATCGAGCTGCTCCGGCCGCTCGACGAGAGCTCGCCGGTCGCGCGCTTCCGCGGCGAGGCCGATTCGCGGCTCCACCACACCGCGTACCGCGTCGGCGACATCCGCGCCGAGCTGGCGCGCCTGCGCGACGCCGGCGTCCGCCTGATCGACGAGCAGCCGCGGCGCGGTGCGCACGGCAACACGATCGCGTTCCTGCACCCGAAATCGACCGGCGGCGTCCTGATCGAGCTCTGTCAACCGGGCGGCCATGCGGAACCGGCGGCCGAAGCAGGCCGTTCTCCGAGGTGATGCGTTCAGGAACCTCGCCGACGGCGCTTGCCCTGACCCTGGCGGTGCTGCTCGGCAGCGCGACCGTCGCACGCGCCGCCGACACGACGCCGGCTGCGACGACGAGCGGCGCCGCCGTGCAGACCACGCTGACCGATCCCGACGCGATCTTCCTGGCCGCGCGCAAGGAACGCACCAGCAGCGGCTATCCGCGCTACGCGAGCTATACCGCGGTCGTGCGGTATCGCGACGGCAACGTGCCGGTCATCCGCTCGTGGGACACCGTCGAGGACCTGCAAAAGCGGCTCGTCTTCACCCACGGCATCAGCCGCGAGGAGCAAGCACACCCGCCGACGCCGACCGGGATCAACATCGGGATCGCGGGCGGGAGCAGCGGCGTGCAGAACGTGCCCGCGCCGACCAAAGGCGGCGGCAACATCCTGGGCACCGGGCTGACGATGAACGCGGCCACCAGCGCCGACGTGCTCGGCCAGGTCACCTTCGCGATCAATCAAGACTTCGGCATCTCGCTCAACGCGCCGCCGGTCTCGCAGACGCAAGATCTGGTCGACATCTCGACGACCAAACCGTATCTGCCGCACATCGGCAGCACGGCCGTCATCGCGCGCACCTACACGGTCGTGAATCTGGGGAACGTCACCGAAGGCAACGTCCACCTCTACCACCTGGGGCTGACGCCGCTGCGCGACCCCAATCGCTACCGGCTGCGCGAGCTGTGGATCGACATGAAGACGTTCGACGTCGTGCGCGCCAAGGTGTCGGGGATCGGCAACGGCCTGCCGTTCAGCGCCACGCCGTGGCTGGTCGAGTTCCGACAGTGGGAAGGCGGTTCGTACATCGACCGCGAGACCGCGCTCGGACCGATGCAGGACAGCGGCGACACGTGCTACGACACGACCATCACCTTCGAGGAAGTCAGCGCGCACAACGAGCTCACGCCGTACGAGCAAGTCGGGATCACCGAGACGACCGGCATCGCCGACCCGTGAAGTGGCTTCGGCTCCCGCCGAAGCCTTCGCGTTCGGGCTTCGCCCGAGCCGCCGCCCTCAAAGGTTGGGCGTCAGCCGAAGGTCGAGCTCCGTCTCGAAGGTGCGGTCCCAGGGCAGCGTGATGGTGAAGCCCGCGTCGCGGAATTGCGGCTCGATCTGGTGCAAGAGCGCCAGGCCGTCGCGCCAGAGCAGGGTGCGGTTCTCGTCGGCGGTCGCGCCGGCCGTCCCCGGCAGCAAGTAGGTGTGGTCGTCCACGCCCTGCGCGTCGAGGTCGGTGTTGAGCCGCGGCCGCACGTCGTCGTGGAAGGCGATGTCGTCGACGTATCGCATCAGCGTGAAGCGCGCGTGCGCGGTCGGGTCGTACGTGCCCATGCGCTTGCCGGCCAGCACCGCGATGGCCTCGGGCAACGTGGTGCCGACGGTGTTGGCGACCGTATTCCACGACGCGAAGGCGCCGACGCGGCCGGCGACGCCGCGCGCGATCAGATCGCGCATCAGCTGCCGCTGCTGCGCGTAGTCGTCGGCGACCAGGAACGAGAGGTCGGCGAGCGCCGCCAGCGGCGCTCCGGCGGCGGTCGCGTCGTGCGCGATGCGGTCGACGAAGGCGTGCTCGTCGGCCTCGCCGGTGGCCGGTACCTTGACGAACAGCTCGACGTCGGCCGGCGCGTCGGGCGCATCGACTTCGACCGCGCCGCAGGTGCGGATCAGCGAGCCGATCGAGGTGGCGACCGGCGCGAACTCGATGGGGTCGTTGACGCCCCCGCCGTCGGCGCGCGAATAGATCACCCGCACGCGCGGCACGAACGCCGCCTGGCGCGCCAGCGCGGCGGCCAGCAGCGCCATCCCCAGCTCGTCGGCACCCGGCTCGATCGCCGCGCGACCGGGCGGCACCCAGCGCGCCGCGTAGGCGCGCAACGCGGCCAAGTCGCGCAGGTGCAAGCCGACCGGTCCGGCGTCGTCCTGGCCGAGCACCACCCGGTCGAAGCGTCCCTGCGCCGCCTCGCCGAGCGCGAACAGATCGACGTCGCGGTCGCGCGCGCGCGCCGCGAGATACGCCTCGAGATCGGGTCCCAACTGCGCGCGCAAGCGCGCGGCCGTGGCGCGATCGGCGTCGGTCAGCGGCGGGTCGGGCAGGTTCGCGTATTGCTGCAGACGGGGCCAGACCTCGCCCGCGAACGGGAACGACGCCGCGTCGCCGAGCGCCGGAATCCCCGTCGGCGCGAGCCGCATCACCGTCCCGAACAGCGCGAACGACGCGTCGCCGTGGGTGAGCCGGAACGCAGCCAGCGCCGCGACGCGCGCTTCCGCTTGCGCGCCCGAGGTCTGCGGGATACGCGAGGCGACCAAGCCGCCGTAGGCGATCATGTCGTTCGAGACGACGTAGGCGCGCGCGTCGCGCGGCGCGTCGGTGCGCAGCCAGCGCAGGATCGCATCGGGATCGCCCGGCCGCAGATAGCGCCCCAGCAGCGCGGGCGGCGGCTCCGCCACCCGCACGCCGGCGATCGCGCCCAGCAGCACCGGCAGCTGCGCGGTGACCGGACGATCGTCGAGCGGGACGACGACGACCGTCAACGCCAGCAGCGACGATGCCAGCGCCGCGAGCACGCTAGCTGCCGAACCCGAACATCCCGTGACCGTGCGCGTTCATGATGTAGATCTTCACCGCTTTGCGCACGCCCAGCGATTGGGTGAACACGATGTGGACCGGCGTACCGGGCGTGAGGGCTTTGGTCTGCTCGCTCTTGCCGTCTTCGAACAGCGCGCGGTAGTTGGGCGCGTACAAGAACGAGAGGTCGGCCGGCACGCCGTCGATGCAGTGCACGCGGATGTTGGTGTCGGAGACGTGGCGCACGTAGCCGTGGCAGTCGCGCCACTTGCCGCCGGGCGGCGCGGCGTCCTGCGCTCCCGCCGCGGCGGGGACGACCGTCAGCGCCAGCGCGCCGGCGGACAGGGCGAGAAGCGAACGGCGGAGCAAGTCGAACGTCATCGTGATGGAAGTCCTCTCGTGATCGAGTGCCGCACCATGGCCAGCCCGGAACGCTTCGACGCCTTCGCGCTGATGTCGTCCTTCCGTTCCGACCAGGCCGCGCTCGGTGACGCGCTCGCACTGTTCATCGAGCGGCCCGACTACGGCTTCGTCTGGCTGGCCTATGACGACGGCGTGGCGGCCGGCTGCGTCTCGGTCGCGTTCGCGATCTCGACCGAACGCGGGCTGACCGCCGAGCTGCGCGACCTGTGGGTCGATCCCGAGCACCGCGGCCGCGGCATCGGCTCGGCGCTGCTGGCGACGCTGCGCGGCCGCTTGGCGCAGCTCGAGGTGGTGCGCATGGAAGCGGTCGTGCCGCCGGACGCCGGGTTGCGCGCGCTCTTCGCGCTGCTCGGCTACGCCGAGCGCGGCGCGCTGGCCGTCACGCTCGACCTTCGATGACGGCCGCCAACCGGCCGTCGCTCTGCGCCAGCAGACGTTCGGCCGCGGCGCGATCAACGCCGCGACGGGCCATCACGATGGCGACCTTCACCGAGCCACCCGCCGCCGCGAGCAGCGCCGGCGCATCGACCTGCGCGCCGGCCAGCTCGCGGACCAGCCGTTCGGCGCGCGCGCGCAGCTTGGCGTTGGTCGCGACCAGATCGACCATCCGGTTGCGATAGGTTTTCCCCAGCCGGATCATCGCGCCGGTCGAGATGGCGTTGAGCACGATCTTCTGCGCCGTGCCCGCGCGCAGACGGGTCGAGCCGGCGATCGGCTCGGCGCCGCTGACGGCGACGATCGCGACGTCGGCAGCGGCCGCCAACGGGGTCGCGGGCGCGTTCACGATCGCGATTGTGCGCGCGCCGCGCGCGCGCGCGGCCTGCAGCGCGGCGCGCACGAACGGCGCGCCGCCGCTGGCCGAGATCCCGATCACGACGTCGTGCGCGCCGACGTCGGCGACCGCGTGCGCGCCGGCCGCCGCGTCGTCCTCCGCACCTTCGACCGCGCGGCGCAAGGCCGCCTCGCCGCCGGCGATGCGCGCTTGCACGCGCGCCGGATCGGCCCCGAACGTCGGCGGCAGCTCGGCGGCGTCGAGGACCGCCAGCCGTCCGCTCGTCCCCGCCCCGACCAGCACGACGCGTCCGTCGCCGCGCAGCGCCGTGACGACGGCGTCGGTCGCGGCCGCCACCGCGTCCGCCGCGGCGACCGCCGCGTCGACCGCCGCGCGGTGCGTCTCGAGCAGCGTGCGCGCCAGCTGCGTGCCCTCGAGCCGATCGATGCTCGCGGTGGCGGGGTCGACGGCCTCCGTCGACGGCAGCTCGCTCATCCGGCCATGCGCGCGGCCAGGCGCAGCGCACCGTGCACCGCTTCGTCGCCGCCTTTGACGATCTCGACGCCCGGCACGTCGCCGTTCAACCGCGTCTCGAGCAAGAACGAGAGCAGGCTGTTCTCCCGCAACAGGCCGCCGGCCAGGGCGATGCGCGGCGCGTCGGTCAACCCGGCGGCGCGCAGGATGCCCTTGGCGAGGTCGCCCAACTCGAGCGCCGCCTGCTGCACGATCTTCGTCGACGCGCGGTTGCCCGCGCCGGCGAGCGCGATGATGCGCGGCGCGAGCGCCGCCAGCGTTGCGGGTCGCAGCGGCGCGTCGTAGAGCGCGGCCAGATAGCGATCGCGATCGGGCGCGTCGAGCGCCGCCGCGACCAGATCGGTCGTCTCGTCGCGCGGCGCGCGAGCGTCCAGGACGCGGCCGTACAGCTTGACGGCTTGCAGGGCGATCCAAAACCCCGCGCCTTCGTCCCCGGCCAGCCATCCCAGACCACCCAAGCGGTGCGCGTTCCCGCCGCGCTCGGCGTACGCGATCGAGCCGGTTCCGGCGATCAGCACCGCGCCGTCGCCGTCGGGGATCGCGGCGCGCAGCGCGATCGACGCGTCGTCGCCGACCTGTAGCCGGGCGGCCGGATAGACCGTCGCCAACTGCGCGCGCAGCGCCGCGGCGATGGCGAGACGGCCGGCGCCGGCGGCGCCGACGTAGATCGCCGCGGGCGCCGCGCCGGCCAGCACGTCCTGGATCGTCGAGACGATGGCGGCCGCCGCGGCATCCATCCCGAGCGCGCTCGGGTTGGCCGCCGGCCCGCGCGCCTCGCGCACGAGCGTCCCGTCCTGCGCCGACGCCGCGTGCGTCTGCGAACCGCCGGCGTCGACCCCGATCACGATCATCCCGCCGCCTTCCGGCGCGGTCCGAGCCCGTCCTTGCCGCTCAGCGCGCGAACGGCGCGATCGTCCCGAGCACGCGCGGGCCGCGCGCGCCGGTCGCGCTGGGCACGTTGCCGGGCCGCCCGTGCAGCGTCTCGTGCCCGAGCACCGCGAACGCGATCGCTTCCTTGGCGTCGGGATCGACGCCGAACGCGGCCGCGCTCGCGACGCGTACGCCGGCCAGCTGCGCCTGCAAACCGGTGAACAGCGCCGCGTTGTGCACGCCGCCGCCGGCGACGATCAGCAGCCGCGCGTCGGGCGCGTGCGCGCGCACGGCGCCGGCCACCGTGCGCACCGTGAGCGCGGCCAGCGTCGCCAGCGCGTCGTTCAGCGGCAGCGCGTCGAGTCGCGGCCGCAGTGCCGCGACGTACGCCGCGCCGTAGCGCTCGCGCCCGGTCGACTTCGGGGGCGGCTGCGCGAAGTACGGATCGGCCAGCAGCTCGTCGAGCAGCGCGCTGTCGGGGTTGCCCGCCAGCGCGCGCGCGCCGCCGGCGTCGTAGCGCTGCGCGCCGCCGGTGCGCAGCGCGAGGTACGTGTCGAGCGGCAAGTTGGCCGGGCCGCAGTCGAACGCGATGCCGTCGGGCAGCACGGTGAGGTTCGCGATGCCGCCCACGTTGAGCGCGACGCACGGCGCGTGCGCGCCGAACAAGAGCCGGTCGACCGCCGGAACGAGCGGCGCACCGCTCCCGCCCGCGGCCGTGTCGGCCGAGCGAAAGTCGCTGATCACCGTCGCGCGGACGCGCTCGCGGATGCGAAACGGGTCGCCGATCTGCAGCGAGTGGTGCGCGTCGCCGTCGTGCGCGAGCGTCACGCCGTGCGAGGCGACCGCGTCGAGCGCCGTCTCGCCGGCGACCCGCGCGATCGCCTCGCCGAACGCTTCGCCGACGACGGCGTGCAGTGCCGACACCACGCGCGCGTCGACGCGCGCCGGCGGATAGGCGGCCACGATGCGCGCGCGCAGGTGCTCGTCGAACGGCACGGTGGCGAAGCGCTCGCAGGCCACGCGCACCCCGGCGCCGTCGGGCTCGACGCTGCAGATCGCGACGTCGATCCCGTCGAGCGAGGTGCCCGAGATGGCGCCGGCGATCCTCATGCGGCGTCCACCGCGGCGACGGCCGCGTCGCAGACCGCCGCGCGCACCGCGCGCAGGTCACCGCGACCGTAGTGCACGGCGTTGGTCAGCAGCACGACGCTCAGGTCGCGCTGCGGATCCGCCCATACGCTCGTCCCGGTGAAGCCGGTGTGGCCGAAGGTGTCCGCACTCATCCGCGTCCCGCACGAGTTCTCGCCGGTCGTCTTGAGCGCCCACCCCAGGCCGCGGCGCAAGACCGGATCCCAGGCCTGCTGGTGCACCGCCTCGCGGGCCAGGCCGCGGTCGAGCGGGGTCGGCCGGCCGTGCAGCGCGCCCAGATACCACTCGGTCAGCGCCGCCGCATCGCACGCGTCGCCGAACAGCCCGGCGTGGCCGGCGATCCCGCGCAGCAAGTACGCCTTCTCGTCGTGCACGACGCCCTGCACGCCGCCGCGCCAGGCATCGGTCTCGGTCGCCGGGATGCTCGCGCGCTCGCGTCCGGCCGGCGTGAACGCGGTCGAACGCGCGCCGAACGCGCGCAGCCGCGCGTCGACCAGCGTGCGCAGGCTGGTCGCGTGCGCGCGCGCCAGCACGACGCCCAGCGCGATGAAGCCCAAGTCGCTGTAGATCACCCGTTCGCCGACCGGTGCGGCCAGCGGTTCGGTCAACGCGAACGCCTCGACGTCGCGGTCGAGCAGGGTGCGCCAGTCGGCCCCGCTGCGAAAGCCACCGTCGTGCGCGAGCAGCCGGCGCAGCACGATCGGTGCATGCTCGTTCGCGCGCCACTCCGGGACGAGATCGAGCAGCGGCGCGTCGAGCGCCAGGGTCCCGCGCGCGACCGCGTCGAGTGCGACGGTGGCGACGAAGACCTTGGTGATCGAGGCGAGGTCGAAGCGCGTGTCGACTTGCACCGGCCCCGCGGCCGCGTCATCGCCCAAGCGCCCGTAGGCACGCTCGAAGCGCACCCGGCCGCCCTGCTCGATCCGCACGACCGCCGCGCTGTAGCGCTGGGCGAGCGCGGCGCGAACGACGGCATCGACCTCAGCGAACAGCGGTGCCCTGCCCGATCCGCACCGGCAGCGTCCCACTCGCCGGCGCGCGGCCGTCGAGGACGTCGGCCAGACCCTCGAACGCCAGCGCGTCGTCGCCGTAGCAGCAGACGACGCGCTGCGCGGCGGGCCACGCCACGGCGTCGTACGGTTCACGCGCCGAGACGATCAGCGCGTCGGGCGCGAGCGCCAGGATGCGCGCGACGGCTTCGCGCTGCGCCGGATGCAGGTCGGCGCGCCGCACGACCAGCACGAACTCGCGCTCGCCCAGCCGCGGGACGTGCTCGAGCAGCAGCTCGAGGTCGTCCGCGTCGGGGACGAGCGGGACGCGCATCAGCTCGCTCTTCCAGCGCCGCCGCCGCAGCGCTGCGCTGAGCGAGGGCGCGTCGGCGCCCGGGCGCGCACCCGATGCCGCCGCCGCATCGCCGAGCGTGCCTTCGAACGAGATCACCGTCACCGGCGCGCCGCTGCGTAACCGCGCCGCGCCGCGAACGCTCGTGACCGCACGGCGCGCGGCCGCCAGCGGCGCAGCCGTGTCGACCGCCTCCGCCGCCGCGGGCCGCAGCTGCGCGTACCGCTCGCGCAAGCGCAGCACGCGCGCGTGCGCTTCTTCCAAACGCGCGCGTGGCAGCCGGCCGCTCTCGACCGCGCGCACGATCGCCGCGACCGCGTCGCGCGCCAACTCCAGGTGGTGGCTGATCAGCACCAGATCGGCGCCGGCGGCGAGCGCCGCGACCGCACCCTCGACGGTGCCGATGCCGCCCGCGATCGCGTCCATCTCCAGACAATCGGTGGCGGCGACGCCCGCGAAGCGAAGCTCCTCGCGCAACAGCCGGTAGGTCGCCGGCGCGAGCGAGGCCGGCAGCGTGGCGTCCAGCGCGCCGACGATCAGGTGCGCGGTCAGCACGAGCGAGGACGCGCCGGCCTCGATCGCCGCCGCGAACGGGACGAGCTCGCGCACGCGCAGCGTGGCGGCGTCGGTCGTGACGCGCGGCAGCTCCGCGTGCGAGTCGAGCGCGGTCGCACCGTGACCCGGGAAATGTTTGAGTGTCGCCGCGACGCCGCCGCGTTCGAGGCCCTCGGCGAACGCGGTCACGAACGGCGCGACGGCACGCGGGTCGTCGCCATAGGCGCGCGTGCCGATCACGGTGCTGCCCGGCGCCAGCGCGAGATCGGCCACCGGCGCCAAGTCGACGCTGATCCCGAGCGTCGCCAGGTCGCGCCCAAGCAGCGTGCCCAGCGCGCGCGCGGCTGCCGGATCACCGCCTGCGCCGACGGCCATCGCCGACGGCAACGGCGCGACGCCCGTGCGCAGCCGCGCGACGCGGCCGCCCTCCTGATCGATCGCGATCAGCGGCGGCGGCGCGCCCAGCGAGCGCAGCGCGGCGATCAACGCGGGCAGCTCGGTGCCGTCGCCCGCGTTGCGGGCGAACAGCGTGATCGCACCGGGCGCGAGCGCGCGCAGCTCGCCGAGCGGCGCGTCGGCGACGTTCGCTCCGGCGAACCCGACGGCCAGCGTCCCACGCGCCAGCCCTTCCAACTCGGCAGTCGGGGGCATCACCGCGCCTTCGACGCGGTCAGTGCTTGAACAGCTTGATGATCTGCGCGACGAGCTTGCCGCCGATGCGCGAGGCGAGGATCGAGACCTTCGAGCCGCGCGAGACGTCGGTGATCGCGTGATAGCCGGGGTCGGAGGTCTGGATGCTGGTCGTCGGCATGACCGAGACCTCGAAGTTGACCTTGCGCGACGTCTCGACGTGCAGCAGTCCGCGCTGGTAGTCGACGTTGGTCACGCGGCCTTCGATCGTACCGCCGTCGACCGCAGCGGGCGCCGTCCCCTGCGCCAACCCCGGGAGGGGGATGGCAAGGAGGCCCAAGGCGATGACGGCGGGCACGAGGCGCATTGCTTGGGGGTAACGCAGCCGGAACGGGCGCGCGTTCCACATCAGCCGCGAATCGTTCCCATGACTTTGTGCCAGTTCGCTCGGTCGGGGTCCGACCCGTCGTGGACGGCGGCGCGCGCCGCCCGGGCGGCGCGAATACCCGCGTCGTCGGCCGCTCCGCCGCCCAGGACGAGCCGCAGCGCCAACAAGGCATCGTCGGCGGCGTTGACGCCGACCGCGCGCAACGCCCGGTAGAACGGCTGCGCGCGCGGCTCATCGGACGGCGCCGCCAGCGCGGCCGCGATCGCCTCGGCCTTGCCGGGCCGGCCGTCGAGCAGGTAGCCGTCGAGTGCGTCGGATGCCACACGCTGCGCTTCGCGCCGGCCGGGCCGATCCCAGCCGAGGCGAGAGGGTGGCCGTCGACGCTCGCGTTCCTCGGCGAACGAAGCGTCGCGCCGTCAGTCGAGGTCGGCTTCGAGCGCCTCGGCGGTCCGTTGCATGACGCGCGCCAGCAGCGCGATCGCGCCGGCGCGGTTCGTGTTCAGCAGCATGTACTGCATGCGATCATCCGGGTGCAGGACAACGAAGATGCCCTTGCTCCCATGCGTGATCGATTTGAGGATACGGTCGATGAATGCTCGATCCTCGGCATCGAGCTGGACCGCTCCGCCCTCTTCCTTCAGCAGGTCGAGGAGAAATGTGTCGAGATTTTCGGGGACATCCATGTGCGCGAAAACATCCTCGCTGTATACGAGCCGTCTCTGTGTCAGATATCGGCCCCCGGATCGCGAAAGTGAAGGCAAACATAGCGCGTAACGTCAAGGGACTGCAAAGGCGCTCAGCTGGGACCCAGGCGAGCGACGGCTCAGCGGAAGGAGGCTCCCCTGCTCAAGGGATTTGGCGCGTTTCTCGCGCGCGGCAGTGTCATCGACCTCGCGGTCGCGGTGGTGGTCGGTAGTGCGTTCACCGCGGTCGTCAACGCATTGGTGAAGGATCTGCTCACGCCGCTGATCGCGGCGACGATCGGCAAACCGAATTTCGGCGACCTCGGGTTCACGGTGCGCTACACCCACTTTCCGGTCGGCGACTTCGTGAACACGCTGATCGACTTCGTCCTCGACGCGATCGTGATCTACTACGCGGTCGTGTTGCCGATACAGATGATGTCGGAGCGCTTTCGCAAGCCCGTGCCCGCGCCGGCGGAGCGGAATTGTCCGGAGTGCTTGAGTCCGATTCCGATCGAAGCGCGACGCTGTAAGTACTGCACCGCCGTCTTGGCGAGCGCCGGCTGAGCGCGTGCACGACTACGACGTCGCGATCGTCGGCGCGGGCGCGGCCGGCTTGATCGCCGCGCGCGAGCTGGCCGACGCCGGCAGCTCCGTCGTCGTGCTCGAAGCGCGCAATCGCATCGGCGGGCGCATCCTCACCCGTGAAGACGTGCCGGGGGCGCCGCTCGAGCTGGGCGCGGAGTTCATCCACGGCAGCGCCGAGGTCAGCTTCGCGCTCTTGCGCGAGGCGGGCAGCGCCGCGATCGACGTGACCGACAGCGGCGTGCAGGTCGACCCCGACGGCGTGCATCCGGGCGAGGATCGTTTCGCGCTGGTCGCGGCGGCGCTCGAGCGCGTGCGCGGTTACGCGCGCGACGTCTCGGTCGCCGAGCTGGCGCGCGACCTCGATGCGCCCGCCCGCGACGCGCTGCTGACGATGGTGCAAGGCTTCGACGCCGCCGACCCGGCGCGCGCCAGCGCTCGCGCGATCGCGGCCGAGTGGAGCGACGACGTGAACGGACAGACCGCGCGGCAGTTTCGCCCGCTGGGCGGCTACGCGTCGGTGTTGCGTGCGCTGCGCGATCTCTTGCCGCCCGGTCGCGTGCGCGTCGAGTTGGCCACCCCGGTGCAATCGTTACGCCACGGCTCCGACGGCGTCGTGGTCGAGGCCGACGCCGCCGACGGAAGCACGACACAGGTGCACGCGCGCTGCGCGATCGTCACCGTCCCGCTCGGGGTGCTGCAGGCCGGCCGGCCCGCGTTCGATCCGCCGTTGCCGGCCGCCAAACGCGCGGCACTCGAGGGACTGATCATGGGCCCGGTCCACAAGCTCTGCTTGCGCTTCCGCCGCCCCTTTTGGGAGACGCTGGCCGAGGGGCGCTTCCGCGACGCGTCGTCCTTCTACATGCCGTCCGGCGGCGCGTTCACGGTGTTCTGGACGCTCTTGCCCGTGCGCGCGCCGGTGCTGGTGGCGTGGGCAGGCGGTCCGCGCGCCGACGCGCTGGGCGCCCGTACGCCGAGCGACCGCATCGCGGCCGCGCTCGATCAGCTCGCCGTGCTCGCGCGCGGGGAGGTCGATCCTCGTGAAGAGCTCGAGGATGCCGAGGCGCACGACTGGCAGCGCGATCCGTACGCCCTCGGGGCGTACAGCTACGTCGCGGTCGGCGCGGAAGGCGCGCGCGCGGCACTGGCGGCGCCCGTACCCCCGCTCTTCTTCGCCGGCGAGGCGACGGTCGACGCCAACGAGGCCGGTACCGTCGCCGGTGCGTTGTCGTCAGGCCGGCGTGCGGCACGGGAGGCGCTTGCGGCGCTGCGCGGCTAATGGAGGGAGGCGGCTCCGCCGATGTGGCGGGCGTCACCCACGGAGCGAACATGCAGACTGGCGCCCGACTCGGCGCGAAGGCGGTCGTTGAGCGAACCGCCGTCAACACGCCCCTGATCGCGATCTTGGCGGTCGGCTTGGTCGTCCGGCTGTTGCTCCTGGGCAGCGAAGGCTTCCACAACGACATCGCGGCCTTCGAGTCGTGGGCGATCACGCTGCGCGACCACGCACCGTGGCAGTTCTACGCCAACTCCGGCTTCGCCGACTACCCGCCGGGCTATTTCATCATCGAGTGGGTGATCGGGCACGTCTACGGCGCGCTCTTGGCGGTGGTGGGGAACGATCCCGGCTACTCCCTGCTGCGCACGCTGGTGAAGCTGCCGGCGATCGCGATGGATCTCGTCGACGCGGCGGTCGTCTTCGCGATCGCGCGCCGCTGGGCCAGCCCGAAGGTCTCGCTGTGGGCGGCGGCGGCGCTGGCGCTCAACCCGGCCGCGATCTACATCTCGGCCGCATGGGGACAGATCGACTCGGTCTCGTGGGGGCTGGTGCTGATCGCGATCTGGCTGCTGTTGCGCTCGCAGGACGACCCGGCCACGAGCCGCTCGCTGACGATCTTGGCGTGGCTGGCGTTCGCGTTCTCGATCCTCATCAAGCCCCAAGCGGCGACGGTCGGGTTCATCATGCTGGCGTTCCCGTTCGCGACCACCGACGCCGCGACGCGCGCGCGCCGGCTGCGTGACGCCGCCGCCGGCGTCGGCGCCGGCCTCCTGTTCGGCCTGGCGGTCGCGCTGCTGTTCCATCCGGCACCGGACGTGGTGCCGTGGCTGCTCAAGCGCTACGCGTTCGGCAGCACCGTCTATCCGTACACCTCCGTCAACGCGTTCACGATCTACGTCCTGGTCCACAAGTATTGGCAGCCCGACACGCAGCCCCTGACGTTCTTCGGGCTCGCGCTGGGACCGCTCTGGGCTTGGGGCATCGCGCTGGTCGCGGCGGCGAGCGCGCTGGTCGTCGGACGCTACCTGCAGCGCCGCGACGAGCGCGCCTTCGTCGAAGGCGCCATGCTGCTGGCGTTCGCGTTCTTCGTGCTGGCCACGCGCATGCACGAGCGCTACGTCTACGGCGCGTTCCTGCTGGCGATTCCGCTCATCGGTCTGGGCCGCATCGGCATCTGGTCGACGATCACGCTGACGCTGACGATGGGCCTGAACCTGATCTACTCGCTCACCTATCAGACGGTGCTCGAGTCGAAGATACCGTTCCCCGGCGTGGACGCGTACGACCTGTGGCCGTTCTGGGGCCACTTCTTGCCGGCGCTCAACGTGCTGCTGTTCTTCGTGCTGGCGTTCCGGTATTTCGGCACCGAGACGGCGACCGCGGGCGCGACCGCCGCGCCGCCGCCGCAATTCGAAGTCGTCGTCCGCGACGCGATCCTCGCCGCCGCCGAGCGCGCTCGGCGCTGGTTCAGCCCGCGCGAGGGGATCGCCACCCTCACCCGGCTCGACGCGCTGCTGCTGTGCGGTTTCGTCGTCGTCGCGTTCGTGATCGCGGTGATCGGCTACTCGTGGCCGCACGAGCGGATCTTCGACGAGATCTACTTCGCTCGCGCCGGCGAAGAGTATCTGCGCGGCGTCAACCAGTTCGAGTGGACGCACCCGCCGTTCACCAAGCTCGTCATCGCGCTCTCGATGCTGCTGTTCGGCGGCCTGCACGGAGAGGGCAACACCTCGTACGGCTGGCGGTTCCTCAACATCGTGATCGGCGCACTCGAGGTCGGCGTCGTCTACGCGTTCGCCAAACGCCTCACCGCTTCGACGGTGTTCGCCGCCTTGGCGGCGCTGATGCTGACCTTCGACGGTTTCCACTTCGTCGAGTCGCGGCTGGCGACCGGCGAGATCACGATCGCGACCCTGATCACGGTCGTCCTCTACGCGCTCTACCGCTTGTGGCTGGCGACGCAGATCCGCATCCGCGCCATCGTTCCCGCGCGTTTCGGTTGGCCGTTCTGGATCACGCTGGCGATCGGTATCCCGGTCTCGATTATCTTCTCGTGGTGGGTCAACCTCGGACCGGCAAACCACATCAAAGAGATCGCCTCCGGTATCACCAGCGTCCCGTCCGATATTTCGCTGCGCAACCTCTTCTCGAACGTGCGGTGGACCGGGGTGTGGTCGCACATCCTGACGATCGATCCGTATACCGTCGCATTTCTGTACGCAATGCTCGGCATATACGTGCTCGCGCGCGTCATCGTGCCGCGCTTCTTGCCAACGCGCGGAAGCACGACGTCGTACGCGGACGGAACGCAAGCAGTTCCCGGCCAGAAGGGTACGGTTCTGCTCGTGCCGCCGCGCGCCGTCAACGATCCGGCGGAATTGAAGGTTACGACGACCCGCGACGGCGCGCTGCGCTACGCGACGCCGGACGGTACGGCCGATTTCACGCCCGACGGCATCATGCGCGTCGATGGCGCACCGGTCGTGAACGCGAAGCAACGCTGGATCTGGCTGACCGTACTCGCGATATCGGCCGGACTGCTCGTCGCAAGTAAGTGGAACGGCTTGTTCGACTTGATCGTCATCGCCGTCGTGCTCGGTGCGGTCTGGGCGCAACGCTACGTGCCCGGCCGCGCCCAATGGGGCAACCCGCGCGGGTTCACCCTGGACGCCGACGGTGCGGTGATCCTCTTTGCGGTAGCGACAGCCTATTGGGTCGCGTACATCCCGTTCTTCCTGCTCGGCCACAACTTGGCCGACATGTTGTACCTGCAGCAGCAGATGTTCTGGTATCACACCAGCAGCGTCTCCGCCGCGACCCACCCCTACGAATCGAAGTGGTGGCAGTGGCCGATCCTGCAGGTGCCGATCTCGTACTACTATTCGACCTTCGGCGCGCAACAGTCGCCCGGTGCGCCCGGCAGCGCGTGCTGCGTCGCCGAGATCTTGGCGCTGCCGAACCCGCTCGTCTTCCTGATGGGCTTGATCTCGGTGCCGTACGTCGCCTACCTCGCCTGGCAAGAGCGCGACAAAGGCTATGCGTTGCTGGTCGCGGCGTACCTGATCCAGTGGCTGCCGTGGACGCGCGCGCCGCGACTGCTCTTCGAGTACCACTTCTTCCCGAACCTGGTCATCATCGTGCTCTGCGACGCGATCCTGGTCCAGCGCTTCGTCCGCCGCCTACGGCCCGAACAGGTGAAGTGGTACCTGGGCGTCTTCGCCGCCGCCGTGGTAGCGCTGTTCGCGTTCTTCTATCCGGTCTTGGCCGGCACGAAGATCACCCACGACCAATGGTATGCGCGCATGTGGCCCGACGAGCTGCACATCCCGCACACCAGCTGGATCCTACCGCCGCACTAACTGCCCGTCATGTCATCACGACTTCGATCTGACCTGCGCATTGCGTAGTTCACCAAAAGGAATCCAACGAGCGCGACGGCGCCCCACAGGCCGGCGGAAACGCCTCGATGATAGTACGCCGCTACGACCGTCCCGACGCAGAAGAGCGGGATCGCGAGCCAACCGATCCAGTGGATTCGAACTCCTCGGCGACGTGCACTGCTGAGTGACCTCCCAAGGATGACGGCCATGACGGCAAACCAGATCGCGGCGAATGTCCAATATCCCATTGCTGTTGGCACCCTTTTATCCTGGTCGCACTACTTGCACAGGAACGTAATCGGGCCGTACGTCCACGAGCCTCCTCCGGCCAAGGTCAGAGGAGTATCCGCACTCGGCGAGACCACCACGGAATAGCCGGACGTATTGGCGCTGACGTTCGCCTCTAGCCCCTCGGTGCCGACCGTGAAGGTCCCGCTGTACGAACTGAGCACCTGGGCGTTCGTCTGTCCCCGGCTCGGGACGACTACGCCACCGAACGGTCCGACGCCGGCAGACGGAATAGTCGCTGTGGTATACCCGCCCGTTAAATAGACATTGCCGCCGTTGACCGTCACCGAAAATTGCATACCCTTGCCGAAGCCGCCGAAGTTCGCTTGAAGTCCAAATATGCCTGGGAAGTTCGCGCCGAGAGGCGTGCACTGGGTCGGCGTATATACAGTCGCCTTGGGAGGCGGATTCGGTTGTGGATTCGGCGCAGGTGGGTGGCGGAAATTACAATACTGCGCTGACCTTCTCGAAACCGACGATGCGCAGCCCGGTGCAGGATAGCCACCGCTGCCCGCGTCGCCAAAGCCCCATCCCGGCGAATAGTCTTCTGGCGGCGGTTCCTGCTGGCACGGTGCGCCTGTCGTCATTTCAGGTCCCCGCCGCGTGCTTTGCGGCTGCGCGCAGTCGTCGGCGACGCGTCTGTCAAGCAATGAAGCGCCGGACGGATTATTTCCTTGGACGAGGTACGGAGAGGGCTCACCGCCCGCGGTGGCGGTCGTGAGCGCTGACGGATTAAGTTGCGTTCCTTCCTCAGCGAGGTTGTATCCATCATCCATGAGGGCTATCGACGGATAGCTCGCTAGCGGCGTTGCGACGGTGGCGAAGCTGAACCCGGCCGACGCGGGCATCGGGTTGGCAGCAACGCATTGCTGATGCTGCGGATTGGGCGCCGTCCATGCCGAGTAGCCTGTCACGTTATGAGAGGCTGCCATATTGCCGAGCGGGTCACGATCGGCGACGTTCAGAACCGTCGTGTCGCTCGACGAGCCGGAGATCGTCCCGTCTTCGCCGACATGCACGCCTGCAAGCGCTCCGTTGAAATCTTCATAGAGCAGCGGGCCGTTTCCCCAGTGGTGGGTCGTGATGTTGCTTCCGCCCTCGAACGCAGTGCTGATGCTCTGCACTACGGTGCCTTCGGGCCCGTACACGTACTTCTCCAGTGACGACGTCCATCGCGTTTCGCCTCCAAGCCCTCGCAACGTCCGCGCGCCCGCGCCGCCGCAGTTCTGCGTCACATATGCCAAGTCGGCTTCACCACTGAGTAGACGATTCGCGGCGTCATATGTGAACGTTTGTCCTTGCGGCGCCGATACGAGGCGTCCGCCCGCGTCATAGCCGTAAGCCGAACCTCCAATTCCGATAACGGCACCGGTTCGCGCATCCCAGGCCTCCGTCGGATCCTGGATCAAGGTGCCGCCCTGGGGGGTGTAGCCAAACGCAGGCCACGCCTCGTACCCGTCCGCAGCGAAGCCATTCGGGGTGAACGACTCGCCCGTGAGCTCACCTCGAACATCATACGTGATGCCAACCTGCTCGCCACCATAGGCTTGATAGCCCGTCACGTTCCCTTCGTCGTCATGGGTGATTCCGGTATAGGAACCTTCGGGCACCTGAAGTGACGCTTCTTGACCATACTGATCGTAGGTCGCTGCAATCGACGGCGTCGGCCCGACGTCTGTCCGTTGTAACAATCGGCCTGCCGCCGTGTACGTATACGAGAAAGGCTGCGTTCCCCGATAATTCACTATCTGCTTCTGAAGCAGACCATCCGCTCGGTACGCATATTGAAGGAGCGTCGGCGTGGCTAACGTCTGCGACGACACGTAAACAGATTCCACAGAGCCGTCCGGATAGGGCACGTACTCGGTAATCGCGCTCCCCAAACTCGGCGGGTCTACCTTCGAAAACAGGTTACCCTCGAGATCGTAAGAGAAAGCCTCGACGCCAAGCGACGAGGACGTGATCGTCTTGACGGCGCCGTCGGCTCGATAGAGATACGACGTCGCTGGTGTGACACCGCCATCGCCCGAATATTGAACGGCGGCCACGTGCCCGAGCACGTCATATGCGTACGCCGTGACCTCATTTAGCGGATCCGTCATGGACGTTAGTTCACCGAGTGCACCACCGTTGTCGTACGCATAAGACGTTGCTTTCGGCGACTGTGCGCAAAAGATCGCGCCGCTTGCGCCGGCAAACGGGCACGGCGCAAACGAATAGGACGTGGTCACCCGCCCGAGCGGGTCGGACGACTGCATCGCGACGTCGAGCCATCCTTCCGTCGTGTATCGTTGCATGTCGAATACATTGCCGTGCGCCACGAGCTGAGTATTCGATGCGACGTTGCCCGCACCCTGACTGAGGTCGTAGAGATAACGAGTCAGCCACGGGGTTTCGCCGGACGTTGACGGCAGTTGTGTCTCGACGAGACGGTCGGCGCCGTCGTAAGTATTGACCGCAACGCCTGAGATGTTCCCATACCAACTGAACATCTGGATTGGATTACCATCCGGATCGAACGTATAGATGTTACTCACGCCACCAGCCCGCTGTGAAGGTCCTTCCATCGTGTACACCGTACCGTCCGGGCTCCGTTGGATGGTCGTTGTCGTATTCCAGCCAGCTTGACCGCCTGTCTTACCGCAGGATCCGGTTCCGGCGGAGGTATCGTCGGGGTCGGAGGACGTGAGTAGCCGCCCCATGGCATCGTATGTGTAGACCCAGTATCCGCTGCCTGTGTTCCGACAGCTCAGCCGACCTTGCGCGTCGTACCACATCTGCGCGCTAGGCTGTCGCAGTGTCCCGTCAGCCTGAGTGTACGATGTCCCGGTAACCGCCGTCGGCAGTCCGTAGTCACTACCGTTCTGTTGGGCCGGAGCGTACGAATACGTCCATTGATAGCCCGCTAGCGGCGCGCCGATGCCCGCCGTTGTTATGCCTTGAAGCTCGCCGCTTGGCTCGTAAGACGGATAGGTGTATTGGTATTGCCGCGCGTCTGCGGTTCCGCTAGGACATAGCGAATCGGTCGCCGCAGGGGGCGTGGCATTCCAGCTCAAGCCCAACAAATAGGTCGCGCGAGCGCTGCAAGCTGAAATTACGTTGTTGTACGCGTCGTATGAAAGGAGCATCGTTGGACGAATAGCGCCCTCCATTTCCGTTGTTGCGGATGTCTGCGGTCCGGCGATTGCTACCGGATTTCCACTGGCATCGTAGACGGCGTCGGTCTCGTTTCCTTGTGCGCTCACCATAGAAACTAAGTTGTTCTGCGCATCCCACCCTTGAGTGCTTGTCAAGGTCAGCGTGGAACTCACCTGAACTGACTGCTGAACCGTTCTTCCATTTGCGTCGAATGCAAACAACGTGTTGTGACCGTCGCTATCGGTCATCTGCGTCGCTCCGCTGTCGAAGGAGTACGCCGCAGTGTAGTAGCCGACGGCACCGGTTGCGGCCGACGGCTGTAAGAGCGTGTTCGTACCATCTGCAGGAGTGAAGTTTACGACCCCAACCGCTTCCATCGTCTGCGGTGTGCCGTTACCCGTATAGTTCGCCCAATACCGGTATGAACCGGATGCACCGCCGCTGGCGAGCCAGCGCGGGCTATATGCTGCCTGCATCCACGACGTGCCGGACCAGTAGCTGTATAACTCCGTAATCGTGCTGCCGTCACCATTGTTGCCAGGGCGAACCACTTCGTACAAGTCGCCCGACGCATCGTAGTAGTAGCGCACGATCTGGCCGTCAGGAAGCGTCATGCTCTGCAATAGCCAGTACGATCCCGACTGACCGTAGCTCAGGGTCGTCGTCTGGCCGGATTGCGTAGTGACCAACATTTGGGTAATGAGTGAGTTCGGCGCCGATCCGTTGCCCAGGATGTTCACCCCGGCCGCAGTGTAGTAATTGAACTGTGCCCACGTGTTGCGGTTACGACCGTAAATCATGTACAGACGCCCGGCCAGCGAGGCGTAGTTCGGGTAGTTCGTGGCTATGTTTGGGCTCCAGAAGTACAGCAGCGAACCATCCTTCTGGATCCACATGTAGCCACCGCCGCCATCGAAGACGAGTTGAGCGTGCTGACCCGCCGGAGGGTTCCAGCTACCCGTTCCGGACGGCGTGTAGTCGTATCGGGTGCCGCTGGCGTCGACAACCGTCCGCCGTTCGGTCCGTTCATGAGGTGGGCGTCGAACGTATTGGTCCATCCGTTACCGTAGAGGCTTGGATAACCCCCATCGGCGCCGGAGACGTTATGCGTGCTCTGCGAGTTGTACGTGCGCTGAAAAGGGACGATCCAGCCTGCGTTGGCGAGCTGCATGTCCGGTCTGACTTGCACGACAAGGTTGCCCGTCGCAGCATTGAGCAAAGAAGAACCGATGCCGTTCACCGAATCAGTAAAGAAACCCCACCACGGCGTACGCCCGGTTCCCGTATTTCCGGTGATTGTCGGTACGATCGGGTTTTGTGCGTTGATCGGCGTGGCCGTCGGCGCGGGCGTCGGCGTCATCGTCGGCTTTCCGACGCAGTTCGGGGAGACGACGCCCGATCCGCTGAGTTGCGGACACGTAATGTCGGGACTCGCCAGGCTGGTCGTATGATTCACCGTCATAGTTGATACGCGCGCAGCCGACGAACGGGGAACAGTCAGTATGCTGACGGGCGCATTTTGCTTCCGACGCATCGCCAATGGATCCAGGTGTGACTTGAAGTCCGGGTGCAACATACTCGTGGGTACAAATACACGCACCCCGCGCGCGCTGGGATGTTCCGGAGCGAGCGTAGGATGGTACGCCGACGCCGGAAGCGGCGTGACCTTTCGCACCGCGAGTGGCGGCGGCAATTCAACAACGCGACGCTCGCGCGACGACCCTCCGACGAGAGTCGTCATCGGCAGCACGCGCTGCGCGGGCGCCTGGCTGGTTGACGTCCCGTTCGATGGAAGGGTCAGCTCGCAGAAGAAAGATAAGGAAAGCAACGCCGCAACAACGGCTCGTGTGGGAGTTCGCACCCGATTCTCCTTCGTCCGCTACCGGCGACCGCGAGAAAGCAACGCCATTCTTACTTGCGACCGTAGCAACTCGGGTGCCCGGGGTCAACTAGCAAAATTGACTATCATAAGCGTGGGCGGCAACGCACTCCTCACTGGCGGTCGAGCACGCACATAACCTTCGTCCGCTGTCGTGATAAATTAGCAACTCCTCGTTAGTTGAAGACTCTACGTCGGCAAAGCCGGCGACGTGTAACGACGGCGCGAGTTGACCGGTCCGAAGGAGGTTGACCAATCTATCGAACGTGACCGTCTTACTGCATCAGTCGCGCCACGTGTCAGAGCCGGACCAACGCCCGCCGCAGCAACATCGTGGCGTTACCTCGCACGCGACGTCTAACACTTCTAGGCAACGATCGTGGGCTCAGTCGCCCACGCGCGGAGCATCATCTAGCGTGCCGGTTCGGCACGGGAGGGTTCGCGACGATCGGCATCGTCGCGATCGATTCAGCCGGCGCGCAAGCTCGGTAGTGGCACGGTCATCCGTCCGTCCGCTCCGGAGATCACGGGCGCGGGCTCGTCCCACGAGATCGTGTCCAGGCCGCGGCGATAGCACGCGACAAGCAGCTCTTGGATCGAGTGGACGCCGAACGCTGCTTCGATCTCGGCGATGTAGTTTCGGGCCGTGCCTTCTGAGAGCGAGCACAGCTCGGCAGCACGGCGCGGGCCGTGACCTTCGACGAGCCGTCGCAGGACGGCGCGCTTGGCGGGGGTGAGCGTGGCGACGGTCGGATCGTCGTACGCGCGCCGAGCGCGCCCCAGCCGCCGGGTGAGGAACGAGCACGGAAAGTGCGCGCGTACGATCGCGGCCGCGACGTCGAGGTAGGTGTCGACGCGCGAGGTCGGTGCGGGTTCCGTTTCGTCGAGCGCGATGAGCGTGAGCGTCGCACGCCAGAGGTGCTCCGTCTCGGTGTAGGCGTGATAGGCCGCGCGGAGCGACGCGCCCGCGGTGGCGGTGTCGCCGATCGCCCGGTGCAACACGCCGCACACGTAGCTCACCCGGGCGGGATCGCCGGAGATGCCACGCAGCTCCGTCAGCCGCTGGTAGGCGCCGAAGAACTCGTAGGCCGCAGCGGGGTCGACCTCGACGAGCGCCTCGACCAGCGCGAGCAGCGCGACGATCTCGTCGTCGCCCGCCTCGACCCAATCGAGGACTTGCGCTCGTTCGGCCGCGTCTTCCGCGTGCTCGCGCGCGGCGTCGTCGTTACGGAAGGCGCGCGCGATCGCGGCGCGGTTCGCCAGCGTGCGGACGCGCGCGTAGTCGCTGGGCGCGAGCCGATCGGCCCAGCGCGCGCAGGCGAACGCCGCTGCCGCGTCGCCGTCGTGCGCGAACTGCCAGGCGTCGGCGACCAGCGTCCCGGCGGCCAACCCCTGCAAGGTCGGCGAGGTCGAGACGTCGAGCCCAACGAGCTGCCGGCGCTCGCGATGCGTGCCGGCGATGACGACCGAGCGCAGCATCAGCTCCAGCGAGGCGACGCGATGGGCGAGCATCGCGACCAAATGGACGTCCTCGTCGCGCGCCGCGCTCGACGCGCGCAGCGCCGCGGAGAATTGTTCGAGCGCGCCGCGGTAGTCGCTGCGCACGGCGGCGTCCGTCCCCAGGTGAAGACCCGCGCGCGCAGCGTCGAGCGATGCGGCGCGCGCGGCAACGTCGCCCGCGCGCCCGGTCGTACGGGCGCGCGGGGAAATCGCTCGCGGAGAAGAGACCGAAAATCGACGTGCGCGCATACCCTGCTCGAACGGCACGATGGGACGGATTGTCCGACCGTGGTTCCTGAGAACCAGGCCCCTCCTCCTCCCGCCGACCGGGAAAGACCGGGACACGTGTCCTCTCCGTCTGGCTCAACTGCGCCGGGCGATGAAGGCCGCCAACTCGGAGCGGCTACGGAATCCCAGCTTGTCGTAGATCGAGGTGAGGTGCTTTTCGACCGTCTTCTGGCTCACGGCGAGGCGGCCGGCCAGCTCTTTGTTCGAGGTCCCGGCGGCGACTAGGGTCGCGATCTCCCATTCGCGCGGGGAAAGGCCGCCGCGGTCGCCCGCGGTGGGAGCCGCGGCGTGGGAGGCCAGTCGGCGCAGATCCGCGATCGCGCCCATGGCTCGAAATGCGACGCCGGCCCGGTCGCGCTCGCCGGCCAGTTCGGCACACCGGGCCGCGAGGTAGCGCCAGCCGCCGGCCAGGCAGCGCGCCTCGGCCTCGCGGGCGGCCGCCGCCGCTCCGCCGTCGTGCGCACCGGCAAAGGCGGCCAAGAGCGCCAAGGTGGCGTGAAACCACGGCGCGTCGCCGCGTTCCAGCGGCGCGGCGGCCGCGATCGCACGGTGGCGCAGCGCGCGATCGCCCAGCTCGGCGGCCGCCAACAGCAGATCGGTCGCGACCGCCGCGGGCGGCGCGGTGTCGAGCGCGCGGTTGAGATACGCGCGCGCCGCACCACGCTCGCCGGCCTGTGCCCGCCAGCGCGCGTAGGGGCCGGCGAACCGTCCGAGCGCGCTGGCGACGCCGCAGCGCAGCGCGAACTCCGGCATCTCGGGCGGCAACGCCCGTGCGATCAGCTCTTCGTCGCACATCGCGACGCCGAGCGCGAGCGCGACGGCCGCGACGCCCAGCGGCGCGATCGTATTCGGTTCGGGACTCGCGAGCGAACGTTCCACGACCTCGCGCGCGAGCGCGAATCGTCCGGCGCGCAGGTGGATCTGCGCGATCAGGGTGTTGGCCGTCATCGCCAGCGTCGTCAGACGCTGGCGCTCGAGCTGTTCGACCAGCGGCTCCAGCAGCGCCAGCGCGTCCTCGTCGAGGCCCAGCAGCGTGTAGCCGACGCCGGCGTTGAGCCGCGCGCGCACGCGGCGATCCGGATCGGCTTCGCGCACGGCGTCGAGGTAGCGGGTCGTCCGCTCGCGCAGCGCCGCCGTGTCGCCCGCCAGCGTCGCCGCATAACACAGTGCGTTCCAATAGATCGGCGCCGCGGTGCGGTCGTGCTCCGCGTCGCGCGCCTCCTGCAGCTGCGCCTCGGCCGCCTCGCGCTCGCCGCGATCCAGGTGCAGCATCGCGAGCGTCGCGCGCAGCATCGCACGTGCGCCCGCGTGCTCCGGACCGACCGTCGCCAGCGCGGCTTCCAGCACCTCGACGGCGCGCTCGGCTTCGCCGGCCAGGCGCAGCTCCGCGCTCAGCCGCTGGAACACCGCCGGCAGCCGCTCCGGCGCGCCGGCCCGCGCGTAGGCGTCGGCGGTGGCGGCGTGGAGCCGCACGGCCGCATCGACTTGACCGTCGCGCGTGCAGGCGATGCCGGCTTTTTCGAGCAGCCGCGCGCGGGTGAGATCGTCGGTCACACCGTCGAGGGCGCGCTCGTACGCGACGATCGCGTCGGCGTACCCGTGCAGCGCGTCGGCGACGTCGCCGGCACGCTCGTTGTAGCGCACGCAGCGCTCGTCCTCGCGCGCCGACCAGGCGTGCCAACCCAGCTCGGCGGCGTTGTCCTCGCCGCGCCGTTCGAGCTCGTCGAGGATGCGGCGGTGCAGCGGCCGCAGCTCGGGCAACAGCATCTCGCCGTAGATCGTCTCGCGGGTCAGCGCGTGGCGGAAGGCGTAGCCGACCGGCGGTCCCGGCAGCTCTTCGACCAGTTGCAGATCGCGGGCGGCGCGCAGCACCTGCAACACCTCGGCGGCTTCGCGCTGCGCGACCGCCGCCAGCAGCTCCGGCGCGAAGCGCCGTCCGATGACGGCCGCGAACGAGAGCACCTCGCGCGCGACCTCGTCGAGCTTGGCCAACCGCTCGAGCACCGCGGCGCGCACGGTCAGCGGCAGCTCGCGCGGGTCACGGCGCCGCCCGGACGGCGCCAAGGCCGCCTCGAGCAGCTCCTCGACGAAGAACGGATTGCCGTCGGAACGTTCGACGATCTCCTCGACCCGCCGGCGCGTGAGCGTGCGCCGCTCACCGAGCGCGCCCCGGATCAGCGCCCGCGTCTCGTCGCCGTCCAGCGGCGGCAGGTCGAGGCGGCGCGCGACGCGCTGCAAGCGCGCCAGCGAACCCGCCAACGGATGGTGCGCGTGAATCTCGTCGGTGCGGTAGGTCGCCACCACCAACAGCCGCATGGTCCCGACCGAACGCGCCAGGTGCTGCAGGAACGCGAAGGTCGCCTCGTCGGCCCAGTGCATGTCCTCCAGCACGACCACGACGTTGCGCCGCGCGCAGATCCGGTCCAGCGGAGCCTGCAGCGCCGCCAGTTGTTCGGCTTGCGTGCCTGCCGCGGCCAGCGGTTCGGGCGCCCCCAGCGCGCGCAGCGCTTCGACGACGCCCGCGTAGGGCAGGTTCGCGAATTCGGCGAACGCGCCGCTCCCGACCGCGGCCCGGCCGTTGCTCACGGTCTCGCGCAAGGCGCGCAACAGCCGCGTCTTGCCGATCCCCGCGTCGCCGCCCAGCAGCACCAGCGCGCCGTGGCCGCGCGCGGCGGCGCGCTGCAAGTCGACCAGCGTCTCGAGCTCCGCGCGCCGGCCGATCAGCTCCTTGCAAACGACGAGTTGCGCGGGCATACGGCCGCGGCGTGCTTCCGCGTCGCTTCACGAGCCCCTGCGCAGCGCGTCGCTTTGCTCAGGAGCCGTGCGCGTGCCGCCGCGTCGGTGACGCCGTCGAGCGCGCGTTCGTACGCGCGCAGCGCGTCGGCGTGCGCGCCCAGCGCCACGGCGTCGTCCCCGGCGCGCTCGTTGTAGCGCAAGCAGCGAGCCGCGTCGCGCGCGACCCAGGCGTGATGGCCCAGGAAGGTGACGTCGTCGGCCCCCTGCGCCTCCAGCGCTTCGACGATGCGGCGGTGCAGCGGTCGCAGCTCGATCGCCAACAGCTCGCCCTGGACCGCCTCGCGCGTGAGCGCGTGACGAAACGCGAAGGCCGGGACCGGGCCCGGCACGTCGACGATCAGGCGCAGCTCGGCGGCGGCCGAGAGGATGGCGACGACGTCGCGCGGCCGGCACCGCGCGATCGCCGCCAGCAACTCGACGCCAAACGCGCGGCCGAAGACCGCCGCGCACGCCAGCACGGCGCGGTCGGCGAGATCGAAGGCGCTCAGCCGGCGCACCACGGCCGCACGCACCGTCGCGGGCGCCGGTGCGCCGCCCGCCCGCGGCGCATACCCGCCGGCCACCAGCTCCTCGGCGAAGAACGGGTTGCCCTCGCTGCGCGCGACGATCGCCGCCAACTGCGCGGGCGCCAACGCCTGCGGGCCGGCGGCCTCGCGCGCCAGCGCGGCCGTCGCGCCGGCGTCGAGCGGCGCGAGCTCCAACCGGCGCACCGCGGGCTCGTGCGCCAGTCGGGCGAAGAACGGCGCCGCGGGATGCCGGCGGTGAAGCTCGTCGCTGCGCACCGTCGCGACGAGCAGCAGCCGCAGCGCGGCGGCGCAGCGGCTCAGGGTCAACAGCAGCTCGAGCGACGCATCGTCGGCGGCTTGCACGTCCTCGAGCAGCACGACCGCGGTGGCGCGTTCGGTCGCCTCCGCCAGCCGCTCGAAGAGCAACCGATCGTGAGCGGGCGACGCCCGCCCGCCGGCGCGGCGGGCGGCGACGCCGAGCTGGCGCAGTGCTTGCGCCAGCCCCGCGTACGGTGCGTTCGCGAACGGTTCGTACGCGCCGGTCGCGAGAGCGACCTCGCAGTCCTCGATCGCCTCGCGGAACGCGTGCAGGAGATGCGTCTTGCCGATCCCGGCCGGCCCGTCGAGGAGGACGAGGCCGCCCCGGCCCAACGCCGCGGCGGTCGTCCAGTCGATCAAGGTCGCGAGCTCGGCCGCACGGCCGATCACGCTACGGCCGTGCGATCAGCGCGCGGAACTCGGGGCCCGGCTGCGCCGGGACGTCGCTGCCCCAGATCGTGCCGTCCCCGCGCAGGAAGTTGTACTCGTAGCGGTCGTCCAGCGTGATCGTCGTCTTCGGGTTCTCGGGATCGACGACGTCCTGCTGACCGCGCACCGCGTACTCGTCGTAGTGTTCGATGGCATGAAACGTGGTGGCGCTGTTTTGCCAGTACGTGTCGCTGATGATCTTCGAGATCTGATTCCCGGTTTGCGTCGTGATCGCGCTGATGTGCGTCATCGTGTCGTTGTTCGCGTTCGCCCAGGCGGGATCGATGCGAAACGTGGCCGCCGCGTGCTGCAGGGCGGCCTGCGCTTGCGGTGCGAGGTCTTGCACCGCGACGTAGTCGAGCAGGTACTGCACGTTCCAGATCCCCGCACCGTCCATGACGGTGCGCTGCGTTCCGGCGAAGACGTAGCCGCGGGCCGGCACGCCGCCGATCGTGCACGAGAAGGCGACCTCGCCGGCCGAGACGCGCACGGGCAAACCGTATTGGGCATAGGTTCCGTTGAGCGCCGCGACCGCGTCGGCCCGCGTACGCGACTGCTCGATCCGCAGGTTGCCGCAGACGCGGCCGAAGTGGCGCTGCGCGTACTGCCGCGCGAAGGTCGCGCCTTCGACGAACGGTTCGAGGATCAGCGTCGCGCCCGCCGTTCGGTAGGGGCTCCCCGCGCGCATGCCGGCCATCTGCGTGCCGGCGTTGGGCAGCTCGAAGTACGGGATATCGGCGTCGCCGCTCTCGATGACCGCCTTGCCGGGCGAGGTCGCGCTGAAGGCGGGCCGGATGTCGACCGGCGCGCGCCGATTCGCGCCGCCGGCCGGGCGCCACTGCGCGGGCAGCTCGACCGAGAACATGCTCTCCTGCGGGTCGCGGAACGTCGCGTAGCGCAGCTGCGCGCTCGCACCCGTGCCCGCCGCCGGCGGCAAACCACGCGCGCTGTCGGGCGCGGGCACGACGTGGTAGCTCAGGAACACCTCGCCGATCTGGAGGCGGTTGCGCAACAGCCCCATCGGCGTACCGGTCTCCGCGTAGAGCCAGCCGACGCCCAGCTGCGGGGCGTTGGCCCAGGTGAAGAACGCCTTGCCGCCCCGCGCGCCGCCGCCGGTGAGCGTGACGATCGAGGAGCCGGCCGCGCGCGGCGCCTCCCACGTCACCTGCGCGTCCGCGTCGTGGGCCAGCGCGGCGGCGGCGCCGCCGTCGAGCCGACCGGGGCGCACCAGCGCCCGGATGACGGCGCGCGTCCCGTCGGGAGCGGTCAGCGTCGCGCGCAGCGCGTGGTCGTCGTACTGGAGGTTCCAGCCCGGCGGCACGTCGACGACGTAGCCGCGCGGGTCGCGGTGGGTGGTCCAGCCGTCGGCCGCGCGTACCGGGGCCGGAGCGCCCGCGGTCAGGACCAGGGCCAGAAACGTGCCGAGCGGGCGAACGAGGCGATGGAGCGGGTTCATCGGGCACCTCCGGGGATCGGGCTCGACCCCAGGATAGGTGGGCCCGCCCCCGCCCGGCAGATGGGAAAACCCTACCCCTCGGCGCGCGCGACCCGCTCTGCTCGGCGCAGCACGAGCCCCGCGGCGGCGCAGACCGCCGTGCAGAGCAGCATCAAGACCGAGCCCGCCAGACCGCCGCGCGTCACGCCCAGCGCCCCGACCAGCAGCGGACCGGCGACCTGGCCGAGGCTCGAGCCCTGCACGACCAGTCCTTGGGTGCCCGCCAGCAAGCGCGGGGCCGGCGCGTAGAGCGGCACCGAGGCCATGACCGCGGCCGGGATCGTCCCGCCGCCCAGCGCGGCGACGAAGGCCGCCGCGTAGCGGCCCGGCAGCGGCAAGCCGCGGGCGTACAACAGCGCGGCGCCCAACCCCATCACCGCCGCCGCGACCACCATCACCGACCAGCGCGGCAGCCAGCGCACCGCGATCCCGCCGGCGATGTTGCCGGCACCGTTGGCCAGCACGACCAGCGCGCTGGCGGTCGCGGCGGTACCGAGCGCCGCGCCGCCGGCGACGAGCATCGTCGGCAAGAAGCCGACCAGCGCGAGATAGGTGGCGGTGTAACCGCCGAATCCGATTGCGAGCACGAGCGCGTTGCGCGCGCGGCCGAGCGCGCGTATTTCTTCGCCGACCGGCGCGCGGTCCGGCGCCGGCGCGCGCGGAGCGGCGAGCGCGGCGCACGCCGCCGCGAGCAGCGCGGCGACGGCGGCGCACGCGAACCAGACGGCGCGCCAACCACCCAGCGCGACCAGCGCCGGCGCCGCGAACAGGACCACCGCCGAGCCGACCGGCACGTAACAGCTCCACAAGCCGAGCGCGAGCCGTCGATCGCGCGGCGCGCTCGACGCGACGATCAGCGGCGGAACGGCCACGATCACGGCGAGAAAGCCGATGCCCTCGACCACGCGCGCCGCCAGCAGGCCGGCGGCGCCGCGCGCGAACCCGCCGGCCGCGCCCGCCAGCGCGATCGTCACGAGCCCGGCCGCCAGCGCGCGGCGGTGCCCGATCCGGTCGGCCAGCACGCCGAACAGCGTTCCGGCCAGCGCGCCCAGCCCCGAGATCGCGGCCACCAGCGCGCCCGCCGCCAACCCGCTCAAGCGCAGCTCGTCGCGCAGCAGCGGCAACGCGACGGGGACCTTGCCGACGCCGAACGCGGCGACGACGCCGGTCAGGATCAGCAGCGTGACGCGCGGCCAGCGCGCCACGCCGGCGCGATCAGCTCGAAGTCGCGCGCGGCGGCCCGCCACGCGTCCGGAACCGCGATCGAGCGCTCGACGTCGTAGTCGAACGCGACCAGCGTCGCCAGCGAACGGAACACGCGCCGCTCTTGCGCGATCGACCACGCCGCGGTCTCGAAGTCGAACGACTTGGTGCCGAAGCGCAACAACCGTCCGCCGACGATCACGCGCTCGCGGTACTTCACCGGCGACTCGTAGTGCAACTCGTGCTTGGCCAGGATCATCCCGGTCGAGCCGGCGATGTCGCGCCCGAGCACGTCGGCGAAATAGAGCGAGCGAATCGTCTCGGCCCAAACGGCGTAGCGAACGTTGTTGACGTGGCGGAGCATGTCGATCTCACCGAGCTCGACCTCGCGCTCGCGACGCAGCGCGTAGGTGGACTCGAAATCCGCGAGGGTCATCGGGCGCTCGTTTCCCGTGTCCGCGGGCGAACTCCCACCCGGGCTCGACCGTCCGCTTCGAGGGACGGCCGAGTGGGTAGAAAGGCCGTCGAATGTCTTCATCCGCATCGAAAGGCAGGTAGCCGTGGCTGGAATTCTCTGGACCGTCATCGTCATCTTGTTCGTACTCTGGCTGATCGGATTCGCCGTCCACATCGGCGGCGGCCTGATCCACCTGTTGCTCGTCGTGGCGCTGGTGCTGCTGGTGATCAACCTGCTCACCGGTCGCGGAGCGCGCGTTTAGCCACCTGCGGCGACGGCCCGGGCGGGGAGAAACGCCCCGCCCGGCCGACGCCTCCGGGTCACCAGTGCGGGCGCAGCGCCGCGATCTCGTCGACGGGTAGACGGCGCACGTCGCGGCCGTGCAGCAGCAGCTGCACCTTCGCCGCCGCTTCGATCTCGATCACGGCCGCGACCGCGTCGGCCAGCGTGGGCGCGGCGACGAGCGGCCCGTGGTTCGCCAGCACGATCGCCGCCGCGTCGCGTGCGCGACGCGCGACCGCGTTCGCCAACGCCGCCGATCCCGGTCGCGCGTAGGGCGCGAGCACGACCCGCCCGGCGCGCATCGCCGCGTACGGCGTGAGCGGCGTGAGCACGTCGTCGGGATCCACGTCGGCCAGGCACGCCAACGCGACCGCGTACGTCGAGTGCACGTGCACGATGGCCTGTGCCCGCGGCCGCTCGCGATAGACCGCCAGGTGCAGCGGCGCTTCTTTCGTCGGGGCGTCGCCGCCGATGTGCGCACCCTGCTCGTCGAGCACCGCGAGGCGCTCGGGTGCGAGGGCGCGCAGCGCCACGTTGGTCGGGCTCATCACAAAGCCGCCGGCGACGCGCAGCGAGACGTTGCCCGACGTGCCCGGGGTCAACCCTTCGTCGAATAACGTGCGGCCGGCCGCGCACAGCGCCTGCGCGGCCTCGTGTTGCGCCGGCGTCACGCGCTCTGGGCGAACGCGCGCACGAAGAAGTCCTCGCCGCCGAAGTTCCCGGACTTGAGCGCCAGCGCGACGGGCCGTTCGTCGAGGGTCGCCGTCCACGGTACGCCGGGATCGATCTGCGGGCCGATGCGCAGCGCGTCGACGTGCAGTCCGGCGACGACGGCGCCCGACGTCTCGCCGCCGGCGACGACGAAACGGGCGACCCCGCGCCGGCGCAGCCCGCGCGCGATCGCGGCCAGCATCCCTTCGACGAGCTCGCCGGCTCCGGCGACCCCGTACCGGCGCTGGTTCTCGGCGACGCGCGCCGGCGCGGCCGACGCCGCGATCAGGATCGGGCGCTCGCCCAGTGCGCCGTCGGCCCATTGCAGCGCTTCGTCGACGCGCCGCTGCGGATCGTCGAGCGATCCCGCCCCCAGATCGAACACCGGCAATCGCTCGCGGGCGTAGGCGATCTGCGCTTGCGTGGCCTGCGAGCAGGAGCCGGCCAGAATCGCCGCCGGTCCGCTCTGCGGGACCGCGACCGCGCCGTCCTCGCCGCGGGGGCGCACGCCGAGCGCCGCCGGCAAGCCGAGCGCGATCCCCGAGCCGCCGCACAGCAGCGGCAAGCCCGCGTCGAGCGCGGCGCCCCCGATCGCGCGCAGATCGTCGTCGGCGACGGCGTCGACGATCACGTGCCGAGCTCGCTCGGCGTCCCACGTCCCGAGCGTTCGCGCCAGTGCCGGCCGGCCCGCTCGCACGGTGGCGAAGTCGACGCGCCCGACCGGTCGCGGCGTCTGGCGCTGCAGCACGCGCACGAGGTTGGCGTCGTGCATCGGGTTGAGCGGATGGTCGCGCATCCCCGACTCCGAGAGCAGCACGTCGCCGACGAACAGGTAGCCGGCGAACACCCGCCGCCCGGTGGCGGGAAACGCCGGGCAGTGCACGGTGAACGCGGTGTCGAGCCGCTCGCGCAGCGCCTCGGCGACCGGACCGATGTTGCCGGCGTCGGTCGAGTCGAACGTCGAGCAATACTTGAAGACGAACGCGCGCGCCCCCCGAGCGCGCAGCGCCTCGAGCGCGTCGAGCGACTGCGCCACCGCGTCGGGCGCGGCGATCGAGCGCGTCTTGAGGGCGACGACCAGAGCTTGCGCGTCGCCGTAGTCGCGGTCGGATCGCGGTGCGCCGATCGTCAGCACGGTGCGCATGCCGCCCAGCACGAGCGTGTTGGCGATGTCGCCGGCACCGGTGAAGTCGTCGGCGACGACCCCCAGCGACAGCGGCGCCGCGTTCACGGCTGGAGCTGGCGCAGCACGGCGCTGACCGTCGCGAACGCTTGCGCGGCGAACCGCTCGCTCTCGCCTTGCTGCAGGAACTCCATCGCCAGCCAGCCGTCGTAGCCGGTGGCCTTGAGCGTCGCCAGCAGGTCCATCCAGTTGAAGCTGCCGGTCCCCGGCGCGCCGCGGGTCGAGTCGCTGATCTGCACGTAGCTCATCAGCCCGCTACGCGCGCCTTCGACCAGCGAGGCGACCAGACTGCGCTCCTCGAGCGCCTGATGGTGGAAGTCCGCTTCGAACGTCAGCGCGCGGGTGTCGAAGCTGCGAATGAACGCCACCGTCTCGGCGATCGTGTTGAGCGTGTCGCCGACGTACTTCGTCTGCGGCTCGAGCACGATTCGCACGCCCAGCGACTCGGCCAACGGCAGCAGCTCCTCGAGCGCGGCGCGAAAGGCGGCGAAGAACTGCTCGCGGCCGCCGGCGATCGCGGTCGACCCGCGAAAGCGCCCGATGCTGGCGTCGACGCCGTACTCGTGCGCGAGCCGCACCACCGACGCGAACCGGTCGATCGCGCGCCGCCGCACGACCGGGTCGGCCGCCGTCAAGAACAGCTTGTCGCTGGCACCGATCGAGCCGGTGCTCACGCCGGTGATCGCGATCCCGGCGTTGCGCGCCAGCGCGGCGATCGCGGCGTGGTCGAAGGCGCCGGGATCGCGCACCTGCAGCTCGACGCCGGCGTAGCCGATCTCGGCGATGCGACCGATCACGTACGCCGGCTCGCCGTGCCAGCACAGCGCCATCGGCTGCGCTTCCGGCGTCGTCATCATGTAGGCCAGCTTCACGCGGGGACTCCCAGCGCCACGCGCAGCGCCTGCGCGGCCAGGCGTGGGCTGCTCAGCACGCGCTCGCGATCCGCCGCCGGTATCTGGGGCGCGACGCGCGCCATGCTGGCCTGCGCGAGCAGCACGAGGTCGGTCTGGGCAAGCAGCGACGGCAGCGCGTCGAGGACGATCCGATCGTGTTCCGCCGGCTCGCCGCGCCGCAGCGCGTCCATCGCCAGCGGGTGCAGGCTCGGCACGATCTCGATCGTCTTCTCCTGCGCGCGGGCCTCACGCGCGAGCAGCTCGCGCTGTTGCTCGAGCCCGGCCGCGAACGTCGCCAGCACGCCGATGCGTCGCGCGCGCGCGACCGCCGTCTCGACCATCACCTGGTCGACCGCGAACATCGGCGTATCCGGGAAGCGCCGGCGCGCCTGCGGCAGCATCGTCGAGTAGGCGGTGCAGGTCAGCAGGATCGCGTCGGTCGGCGCCGCGACCGCGAGCCCGAGCAGCGCCAGCATTCGCTCGACGCAGGCGCGGTCGACGCCGCCGCGCCGTTCGGCTTCGGTGCTCAAGCCTTCATCGAGCAGATTGCGGATCTGCACGTTCGGGATCGCCTCGGCCAACGCGTCGCGCATCGGCGCGAGCGCCGGGAGGACGGCATGCACGAGGGTGACGGTCGGCACGGGCTTACGGAACGAACACCGCCTTGATCGGGTCTCCTTCGCGTTCGCGCACGACGCGGAAACCCTCCATGATGTCCTCGAGCGGGAAGTGGTGGGTCACCAGCTCGGCGCCTTTGATCTTTCCCTGCGCGGCCAGCGAGAGCGCGCGGCCGACGTTGGCGCCGCCTTCGCCGCGCGTCGTGTAGAGGGTGACGTCCTGCCGGATCGCGCGGCTCAGGTCGAAGGTGACCTTGTCCTTGTAGAACGCGAGGAACAGGATCTTGCCGCCCAGCTTGACCATCTCGACGCACTGCTGCGGCGTGTCCATCGCGCCGGAGGCTTCGATCACGACGTCGGCGCCGATGCCGTCGGTCAGGCGGCGCACCGCCGCGACCGGATCCTCGTCGCGCGAGCTGACGACCGCGTCGGCGCCCAGGCGCAGTCCCATCTCGAGCCGCCCGGTGCGCGTCCCGACCAGGATCACCTGTCCGGCGCCCAGCGCCTTGGCCAGCTGCACCGTCATCAAGCCGACCGGGCCGGGGCCGATGACGACGACCGATTGGCCGACGATGAAACCGCCCGCGACGTCGAGCCCGTAGAGCCCGGTGCCCGCGGTCGAGACGAGCACGGCGTCTTCCCACGTCACGTTGGCCGGCATCTTGTAGAGCGCTTTGGCGTGATGGATCGCGTACTCGGCGAAGCCGCCGTCGGCGGTGAAGCCGCTGGTGCGATGGCCCTTGTGCACGTTGCCGTAGTTGAGGCACGCGGTGTACTCGCCGACCACGCAGTTCGCGCAGCGCCCGCAGCCGCTGTGCGCTTCGATCGCGACCCGGTCGCCGACCGCGAACTCGTCGACCGCGTCACCCAGCGCGACGACCGTGCCCGTCCACTCGTGGCCCGGAGTGAACGAGCCGAACGGCGGCTGGTGCGGGAACGGGTGCTGCATGATCTTCAAGTCCGTCCCGCAGGTGCCGCACATCGCGACCTTGACCAGCACTTCGCCCGGGCCCGGTTCGGGGACGCGCTTCTCGAGGATGCGGAACTCGCCGGGCTCGACGAGCACGGCGGCGCGCATCGTGGTCGGGATGCGCAACGAGACGGGGTCGGGCGAAACGGTGGCGGACATCGGACGGGAAGGCTCCTCGGTTAGGACGCCAGCACCTGACTGGCGGCGGTGATGGGGTCGGGCTGGCGCACCAGCGTGTGCGCGATCTCGCGCTTGCGCAGCGGCCACAGCGCGGCGGCGCACACGGCGGCGACGAGATTGAGCGCGGCGGCGAGGTAGAGCGCCGCGGTCCAGCTGCCGGTCGCGGCCGTGATGACGGCCGAGATCGGGACCAGGAACGACGCGACGCCCTTGGCGGTGTAGAGCATCCCGTAGTTGGTGGCCGCGTACTTCTGACCGAAGTGGTCGCGCACGAGCGAGGGGAAGATGCTGTAGATCTCGCCCCAGGCGAAGAACACGACTGCCGAGAGCAGCACGAACGACACCGGCGTATGACCGAACTTGCTGAAGGCCAGCACGCCGATCCCCTCGACGGTGAAGGCGATCGCGAGCGTCTTCTCACGTCCGACGTAGTCGGACACCCAGCCCAGCAGCGGCCGCGCGATCCCGCCGACGATGTTGTTCAGCTGCAGCGTCAGCAGCAGCGTGGGGACGACCCACAGCCCGACGTGGATCGGCGCCTTGCCGATGTGGAACGACTTCGCGATCGGGGCGATCTGCGCGACGCCCATCAGGCCGCCCGCCGCGACCAGCGTGAACGAGAGGTACATCAGCCAGAACACGGGCGAGCGCAGCGTGCGCGCCGGGGGAACGTCACCGTTGCCTTGCAGCACGCGCACTTGGCGCTGCTCTTCGATGCTGACCGCGGCCGGCGGCCGAACCAGGAAGAAACCGCAGACGACGATGACGGCGCCCTGCACGATGCCGAAGAACGTGAAGGTCGGAAACGGTCCGGCGCGCTCGACCATGTAGTACAGCGGCGTCACCGTCAGGGCGGCGCCGGCGCCGAACCCGGCGACGGTCAGGCCGACCGCCAGGCCGCGGTGCTTCGCGAACCACTTCACCGCGTTGGGGACGCAGGTCGCATAGATCATGCCGGCGCCGATCCCGCACACGACCGCGCCGACGTACAGCCCGACCAGCGCGTGCGCGGTCCCGTCGATGGTCCAGCCCAGCGCGACCAGCACGCCGCCGCCCATCACCATGACGCGCGGCCCGAAGCGGTCCACCAGCGCCGCTTCGAACGGGACCAGCCACGTTTCGACCAGCACGAAGATCGTGAAGGCGAGCTGGATCGCGGCCAGCTTCCACCCCATGGTCTTGATCAGTGGGTCGACGAACACGGTCCACCCGAACTGGAAGTTCGCGATCATGAACATGCAGACGATGCCGAGCACCGCCTGCACCCATCGGTTCGCCGTCACCGTCTTCATCTAGCGCACTCCCGCATGCAGCGTTCCGCCGGCGGCCTCGACTTCGGCCGGCGTGAAAAGCAACTCGACGGTCACGCCGTCGGGACCGTCGACGAAAATCTGCCGGTCGTTCGCATACGGCACGTCGGCCTCGTGAAAGGCCAGCCCGAGCCGGCGCAACCGCTCTTTCGTATCCGCGTAGCCCTCGCAGCGAAAAGCCAGGTGATCGACCGCCGGATGGCCGCCGGTGCGGACCGCGCCGATGTCTTCCGGGTGCGTCTGCTCGTGGTTGCCCGCGTCGCTGATGTGGATCAGCGCTTGCGAACCTTGGTAGAGCCAGTAGCCCGGCGATCGAAACGGCGGGCGATCTCCGGGCTGCAACCCGAGCACCGCGACGAAGAAGTCGCGCGCGGCGTCGATATCGACGGTGAGGATGTTGACGTGATCGAAGCGCGTGACCGGCATACTGACCCCGACCGAAAGTGCGGCACTGCGAACTAGCTCGTTCCAGCGAGCGTACCACGAGCGAAACTCGTCTGTAAAGCTGCGGTAAAGCACGTTTCCTATCGGGTCGATAGGCGCCGGCAATGGTTCAGAACTCGTCCACCCGGTGAGGCGAGTGGCGTTCCCGGTGCAGGCGACCCGCCCACCGTGCACGGAAAAGGGCGACAACGTTCACTTCTCGATCCGGGTGAGGCTCATGCGCGCGCGTCTGTTTGTTCTCGTCGCCGTCATTGCTTTGGTGAGCTGCTCGGGTGGCGGAACGGGACGAACCGCGATGCCGGCGAGCCCGCCCAGCGCGACGCCCGGCCCGGCCACGCCGACCAGCGCGCGGTTCACGATCACCGTCCCGAATCACGGCGCGAGCAGCGCGTCGGCGCGCAAACCGAAGTACGTCTCGCCGGCGACGCAGTCGATCGTCATCACGCTGCTCACCGTCAACGGGACCGCCTACACCGGCTCGCCGCGCGAGGTCGCCAGCAACCTGACCTCCACGAATCCGAACTGCAGCGGCTCACCGCTCACGTGCACGGTCACCGCGCCGGCCGTCGCCGGCAGCGACGTGTTCCAAGTCGTCACCTATGACGCCCAGCAAACCACGCCGACGCCGAGCACGCCGGCCGGCAACGCGCTCTCCGGCGCCGACGTGACGCTCACCATGATCGCCGGTCAGGCCAACGCCGATCCGACGCCGCTGATCCTCGACGGCGTCGTCGACCACGTCGTGCTCGCCCTCTCGCCGACCGCGGAGACCGCCGGCACGCCGGGAACGGTCGGCGTCTCGGTCGAGGCCTACGACAAGGACGACAACCTGCTCGTCGGTCCGGGCAACTACGCCGACGCGAACGGCGACGCGCTCACGATTCATTTGAGCGACAGCGACACCAGCGGTCATACCATGCTCTCGACGACGAGCCTCACCGCCCCGACCAGCGGCATCACGCTCTCGTACGACGGCGCGACGATCGCCGCGCCGACGATCTCCGCCGGCGTGAGCGGCGGGACGATCGCGGGCGGCGCACCGTCGCCGGCGACCCTGAGCGTGAACCCGACCTTGACGTCGTTGAGCAGTCCCGCGTATCTCCCCGGGCAAACGGTCACCGAGACGCTGACCGGCGTCGGCTTCATCGCGGGCGCCACCAGCGTGCAACTGAGCGGGAGCGGCGTCACCGCCGGCACCGCGAACGTCACCAGCAGCACCTCGCTGACGGTCGATTTCACGGTCGCGGCCGGCGCCGCGGCCGGCGCGCAGAACGTCATGGTCACGACCAGTGGCGGAACCAGCGGTCCGCAGCCGTTCACGGTCGCCAGCGGCTACGTCGTGACCAGCACGGCCGACGACGGGAGCGCCGGCACCCTGCGCGCCGCGATCGACGGCGCGAACGCCGCGAGCGGCGAGCTGATCGCGTTCAACTGCGGGACGCCGTGCACGATCACGCTCGGCTCGGCGCTGCCGCCGATCACCAGCACCGTATCGATCGACGGAGACGTATACGGCGATGTCGTCATCGACGGAGCGAACGCGTACCGCGCGTTCTGGGCCGACAGCGGCACCGTGTTCCTCCACGCGCTCGAGATCCAAAACACGCGGGCGCAAGGCGGCACGGGTGGGGCCGGCTATCCCGAAGGCGGCGGCGGCGGTCTGGGCGCGGGCGCCGGCCTGTTCATCCGGACCGCGAACGTCACCGTGAGCAGCGTCTACTTCAACAACTCGACGGCGATCGGCGGAACCGGCGGGGCCGGGATCAGCAGCGCCGAGGCGGGCGGTGGTGGTGGCGGGGGCGGCGGCCTGGGCGGCAACGGCGGCGAGGCCGGCACGTACACGATCGGCGACGGTGGCGGCGGCGGCGGCGGCGGCGTGACCGGCACCGGCGGCAACGGCACCAGTGCGGCGACCGGCGGTTTGGGTGGCGCCGGCGGCACGGGCGGCGGCGGCGGCGGCGGGTGCGCAGCACTGAGCTGCGGCGAACCCGGCGGCGCCGGCTACGCCGGGGGCGCCCCCGGCGCAAGCGCCCCCAACGGCGCGGGCGGCGTGGGCGGGTTCGGCGGCGGCGGGGGCGGCGGCTCGGACGGAGAGTTCGGCGCGGCCGGCGGCTTCGGCGGCGGCGGCGGCGCGGGCGGGTCGCTGACGACCGGCTCGGCGGCGGGTGGTGCCGGCGGCGGTGGCGCGGCGGACTTCGGGCAGCACCAGCCCGGCGGCTCGCTCGGCGCCGGCGTCACCGGCGGCATGGGCGCGGACGGCGCGCGGACGACCGACGTCGTCGGGGGCGGCGGCGGCGCCGCGGCCGGACCCGCGATCTTCGTGTACGCAGGCACGCTCACGACCACCGGCAGCGGCTCGGCCGATAACGCGGCCGTCGGCGGCGCGGCCGGCAGCGGCGCCGCCAACGGGGCGACGGCCGGCGGCGCCGACGCGACCGCGGTATTCAACTACGGGGGCACCGTGAACGGCTCGACGACGACCGGACCGATCGCCGCGGCGTTGGGAAACAACCCACCGGCGAGCGTGCTGCGGCGCCGCTGATCGCGGCGCCCCGCGCTCACGACGTCGGATCGAAGCCGGTGCAGCCGCTCGGCAGCGGGTTCGGCACGGCCGGTACCGCGATCGGCGCCGTGAACTGCGCCGTCAACGACGCGACGTCGGCGACCGTCAGCGCGTCGAAGCCTTCGTAGCGCGCCTCCGGCCAGACCTCGATCGCTTTCGCGCCGACCGCGATCCCTTGTGCGATGACGGCCGTCCACTGGCAGCCGAACCCGCGCGGCGCCTGGGTCTGGAAGTTGACCGGAACGCCGAGCCCCGGCATCGTCGCGTAGACGATCGTGTCGTCCGCGTTGAGCGGATCGCTCAACGCGTGGTTGTCGGTGACGCAGCGGGAGCCCAGGTTGGTCGCACACGCCTGCATGGTCGTCTGGGTGAAGGCGGGACTCGTCCCTTGGCTCGGCACTTGCATGCTCACGAACGTATTGAAGGTGTAGTCGACCAGCGTCGACCGCCATGCCGCGTAGTCCGTCGTCGCGCCGGACAAGCACGTCTGGTACGCGGCGTCGGTGTAGCCGGCGGCTTTCATGTTCCGTTTCGACGTCGCGTCCGACGTCGGAACGAACGGCTCGTCGGTCTGCGAGGTGCACGAGGTGACGGCGATTTGGCGGATCAGCGGATGGTCGTCGTAGATCGCGGCCACCTGCGCTTGGAACGTGCGCCACGCGGCGATGTAGCTCGGGTCCCAGAACTTCCCGATGGTGAGCGGACAGTTGCCCGACGAGCAGCCGCCGGCGTTGCGTTGGATCTGAATCGGCTGCGCCTCGCCGATCAGCTGGGCCCACGTCGGCGCGCTGCTGCCGGCGTAGATGCGCAGCTTCACGCCCAGCGGCGTCGCCGGAAAGGTCGCGTTGTACGCGCGCACCTGCGCCAGCGCGGCGTCGACCCGGGTGGTGACGATCGGGCCGCCTTGGCCCGACGGCTGCATTTGGTCCCAGGTCGCGTTGATGACGATTCCGCCGAAGAGTCCCGGGAACTGCTCGACGTTGGTGGTCGTGAACGTCGGTTCGCCGCCCTCGACGTCGTGCCACGAGATGTCTTGCATGTCGATCAGGCCGACGATGGGCTGTTTCTGCAGCGATGCGCCGACCGGTGCCGGCGTCGGAACCGACGACGGCCGCTGCGAGCCCGCGGGCGGGGGCGTCCCGCCGCACGCCGCCACCACGGTGCAGAGCGCGGCGACGAGGAGCACTCTCATGGCCGACCGTTCGCCGCATTCGCATCGCGGTGCCTGGTCGGTCCACACATCGTGAAGAGAACGTCGCGCATGGTGCGCGCCGGCACACTAGGCGCACCGCGTTCTTTCTGCCATACTCGGCCGAACATGACCGCACGTCGCGCGCCGGCCCTTGGCGTCCTGGCCGTTCTTCTGCTGGCCGGCTGCGTCTCGACGCATACCGCGCCGCCGGTCGCGAGCAACGCGTCGTCGGGACTCGACCTGAGTCCCGATCCGGTCGCGCTGACCAACGACACGCCGACGTCGACCTTCCTGGTACAGAACGATACGGCCGGCGTCGACTATACCGCGACAACCGACTCGTCGTGCGCCGGCGCCGACGGCGGCATCTACGTCGCCGGCGCCGGGCAGCCGCAAACGGCGGTGAGCGGAACGCCGACGATGTTCGTCACCTACGCCGTCGGGACGCCGCCCGCGTCGTGCACGCTCGACGTGAGCGATTCGAACGGCGAGACGGGCACCGTCGGAGCGAGCTATCAGACCATCGTCGTCGTGCAGTCGGCCGCGCGCAAGCCGCGCACGACGCTGGCGGTCACGCGCGCCCCGCGCGCCGGCACCGTCGCGCCGCAAGCGATCACGATCACGCAGCTCAATCAGATCGTCGCGCTGACCGTGAGCGGCTTCGCCGGCAAGACGACCCTCAGCGCCGGCGCCTGCGCCACCGCGGCCAAGGGGATCTCGGTCGAGCCGGCGACGCTGCCGGCCGCCGGCGGGAGCGCGGCGATCGCCGCCTTCGGCATCGGCGCGATCGCGAAGAGCTGCACCGTCACGCTGAGCGATACGGCCGGCGACAGCGCCGCCGTCGCCGTGACGCTCGCGATCCCGGCCATCAACAAGTTCACCGTCAGCCCGACGACGACGACGCAGTTCGGCTGCGTGAGCGGCGCCTTCCCGCGCCACTGCCAAACGATCGGGACCTTCACCCTGAGCGAGGCCGGTGCGACGAGCTTTCGCATGGCGCCGCTCGCGTTTCCGAACACGACCTGCTATGACAGCTTCGAGGGCCCGCTGAAGATGGTCGTCGGCAGCGGTGCTCCGACCGAGACCGTTGCCGGGCCGACGGCGACCGTCGCGTTCGACGGGCAGCTGCCGGCGACGCCGCTCGGGTGCTCGCGCATCCCGATCACCGACGGCGGCGATCCGGCCCAGATCGTCACCGTCAAGGTCAAGGCGCCGATCGAGCCCGCGCCGCCGCCGTCGATCGCCGCGACGGGCGCGCCGAACTGCGTGGGCACCGATCCGCTGGCCGCCGATCCGACCGCGCCGCACGGCATGTACGCCTGGGCGCCGAACGCGCGCGACACGACGCTGCTCTCGGACTACGTGATCGGGGTCGATCCGACGCTCTGCGGCGCGAGCTTGGTCGTGTTCTGGACCGACCTCGAGCCGTCCAAGGGCAGCTACGCCTTCAACGTCGCCGAAGCGGCGGCGCAGCCGTTCGTGCAGCACGGGCTGACCGTCAACCTACTCTTCTCCGAAGCGACGGAAACCGGCACGACCAATCAAGTCACGCCGCCGTGGGTGCTGAACGAGGTGCCGACCTTCGCCTGCACCGCAGGCGTCACGATGCCCGCCTATTGGGATCCGACCTACGAGAGCGATTGGACCACCTTCATCGCCGCCGCGATCGCGTACTTCAGCACCACCTCGACGATCAAGAACAACATCGGCTACATGCGCTTCGCGACGGCCGGCGGCGCCGAAGCGCTGCCGCCGCCGGGCTACAACGACGGCGGAACCTGCCAGGCCGGCTGGGCCAACCTCGGCTACACCTACGACGTATGGCAAGCGCACGAGCTGCGCGTCTTGCAAGCGATGGCGGCGACCCCGTCGACGCATCAGATCATGGCCTCGCTCCCGAGCGTCTCGACGAGCGTCGGCCTCGCTCCGGGCGAGGCGCCGGGCATCTACGCCATGTCGAACGCCTTCGCCGCGGTCGCGGCGGCGAACGGCATCGGGCTCTCGAACGAGAGCCTCGGCTCGGAGAACGTCACCGCGCCCGGCACGACACCGGGTCCGTGCAATCCGGCCGCCAAGATGATCGTGCTGCACTGGTGCCAGGCCTACGTCAAGTACGCGGGCCAGGTGCCGCTCGCGATGCAGCCGATCACCGCGACCTACAACACGTCGGGCGGCAACGTCATCGACATCACCAACCTGCTGGCCTACGCGCTCGACAACAACATGCAGATCTTCGAGCTCTACCCCGAGGAGTGGCTCGAAGCCAACGGCGTCACCCAGTGGCAGCCGTACGATCCGACCGAAAAGGCCACCTATCGCAAGGCGCTCGACGACGCCGCACTGATCCTGGGCACGCATCCCACGCCGGCGCCGGACACCGTTCCGCCGCCGTAGGGGCGGTCAGCGCTTCGCGGCCGTCTTGCGCTTCGGGGCCGCCGTCCGTCGCGCCGGCTTTTCCAGCGTCGCCGCGGCGGCTTCGACGGCCGCGGCGCCCGCGCTGACCGCATCGCTGATCTGCTTAACGCGGTGACTGGCCTTGCGCACGGCGGTCGGCGCCTTCTTCGCGCCCGCGGCCGCCTTCTTCGCGCCCGTCACGGCCTTCTTCGCGGTTTTCACGAGCGAGCCGGAGGCCTTCTTCGCCGTCCGTTTTGCCGTCGCCGTGCCGGTCTTCTTGCGGGTAGTCGCCTTCTTCGCTGCCATGAGACGATCGTACCCGCTTGAACGAAAAGAAATCCGGGCGCCGACTATCGCGGCGGTTGTGGACGCGCCGTCGGCGCGGGCGACGGCAGCGTTCCGGTCACGGCGAAGTCGACGTCCTCGATGATCGTGTCGTCGTAGGTGCGGTGCACCAGGCGGCGCGTGCTCTTCTCGCTGTCGATGCTGTGGTCGGGGTAGGGGAGGACGCCGTCGGGGAGGGTCGTCTCGTCGAGCCGCATCGCGTGCATCCCGGGCCGCACGCACGGGAAGTCGTAGCGGCCGTGCGCGTCGGTGACGACCGATTCGCCGTCGTCGAGGAAGATGCGCACGACGGCCAGGCCCGGATCGCCGTCCTCGTAGCGTCCCGACCCGGTCCGGTCGAGATACACGCGGCCGGTGATCGGATAGCAGCTGCCCAGCGTCGATCCGATCGTCTGGACCTGCGCGCTGGCGTGGCCGCGTCCCGGCGGCGCACCGCCCGGCGCGGCGGCCGAGACCTCGACCTCGTTGGTCAGCGTCTGGTTCTGCGGCGCGCCGTTCTGAATGACGGTCGCGTACGCGATCGTCACCGTCGCCGTCAGCGAGGGCAGCTTCCAGGTCAGCGTGCGGCCGCGCACCGTCGGCTCGAGCGACTTGCCGTTCACGCGCGCGGTCCCCGGCGCGTACAGCTCGTAGTCGGGCAGCGTGTCGACGACGGTCGTCTCACCGTAGCCGGCGCCTTGCGAGGGCGAGACCCCGATGACGTAGTCGACGCGGTCGCCGACGCGCACCACGCTCGCGCTGGCCGTCTTGGTCACCTGCAGGGTCGACGGCACGATCTGCGCGACGACCGGGTTCGAGTGGATCGTCGACGCGAGCCCGGCCGAGCCGACCTCGACGACGTTGGTCGGCGTGCCGGTCGCGTTGGACTCGACCTTCGCCTGGAACGTGACGGTGGCCGACGCGCCGACGGCGATCGTGCCGATGGGGGCGCTGACGATCTGCCCGACGACGCTCGCGCTGCGGATCGACGCGCCGTTCAAGGTCACCGTGCCGGCGATCGGCGTGACGCCGCCCGGGACCGGATCGGTCAGCACGACGTTCGACGCGGGCGCGGAGCCGCTGTTCGTCACGACCATGGTGAAGGTGACCGTCTGGCCGCGCAGCACGACCTCGTGCTGCAGCGTGTCGATCGTCTTGACCACCGAGATGCTCGGCAGCTCGACGATGTTCGCCGGTGAGGCGGCGGTGCACGCCGCGCCCGTGCACGGCACGTCGCCGCCGACCGTCACCGCGTTGGTGACTTGGGTTCCCGCGCTCGCGGAGCTGCTGACGGTCGCGTTGTAGACGACCGTCGTGGTCGCGCCGGGCGCGATGGTGCCCAGCGGCAGATGGCTGGTCACGACGCCGTCGGCCGCGACCGCGTTGTTGACCTTGACCGAGCCCGTGACGAGCGTCGCGTTGGCGAGCGTGTCGGTCAGCGTCGCGTTGGTCTCCGGCACGCTGCCGTTGTTGGTGACGGCGATCGTATAGGTGATCACCTGGCCCGGCCCGACGTTCGCGCCGGCGGGGTTCGAGGTCTTCACGACGCTCAGGCTGGCGGCGAGGACTTGCAGCTGCGCCGTCGCGGGGTTCGCGTTGCTCACGCCCTGCGCGGTGGTCAAGCCGCCGGTCGGGATGGTGTTCGTGTAGGTGCCGGCCGTCGCGCTGCTCACGCTGACGGTGATCGCGCAGGTCGCGTTCGCCGCCAGGGTCGCACCGGCCAGCACGACGCTGCTCGCGCCCGCCGCCGCGGTAACGGTGCCGCTCGGGCACGTCGTCGACGCGTGCGGCGTCGCCGCGACGACGACGCCGGCCGGCAGCGGATCGGTCAGCGCCAACGCGCTCAGCGCGATCGCGCCGGTGCCCGTGTTGGGGATCGTGATCGTCAGCGTCGCGCTGCCGCCGACCGGGATCACCGCGGGCGCGAACGCCTTGCTGACCGCGACGTTGTTCGGCAGGATCTTGAGCGTGGCGGTCGCCGGCGCCGGGTTGGTGACGCTCTGCGCATCGCCGAGCGCACCCGACGGAATCGTGTTGGTGTAGGTGTTCACCACCAGGCCGGTGACGCCGACCGTGATCGTGCACGTCGCGTTGGCGGCCAAGCTCGCGCCGCTGAGCGCGACGCTGCCGCCGCCGGCCGTCGCGGTGACCGTCCCGCTCGGACAGGTCGTGGCCGCGTTCGGCGTCGGCGCGATCGTCACGCCGGTGGGCAGTGGGTCGGTCAGCCCGAGCGCGCTCAGGTTGATCGCGCCCGGCGCCGTGTTCGGGATCGTGATCGTCAGCGTCGAGGTCGAGCCGGTGGGGATGGTCGACGGCGCGAACGCCTTGGCGACCGTCAGACCGGCCGGCACGATCGTCAGCGTCGCGCTCGCGAGGTTGCCGTTCGCCACGCCCTGCGTATCGCCGAGCGCGCCGGCCGGAATCGTGTTCGTGTAGGTGTTCGCGACGGTGCCGGTCACGTTGACCGTGACGGTGCAGGTCGCACCGGCCGCGAGGCTACCGCCGCTGAGCGCGACGCTGCCGCCGCCGGACGGCGCGGTGACCGTCCCGCTCGGGCAGGTCGTCGCCGCGTTCGGCGTCGCCGCGATCGTCACGCCGCCGGGCAGCGTGTCGGTCAGCGTCACGCCGGAGAGCGCGATCGCCCCGGTCGCCGTGTTCGGAATCGTGATCGTCAGCGTCGAGGTGCCGCCGGCGGTGATGCTGGCCGGCGCGAACGCCTTGGCGATCGCCAGCGCGGCCGGCGTGACGGTCAGGCTCGCGGTGGCCGGCGCGCCGTTCGAAACGCTCTGCGTATCGGCCAGCGCCCCGGTCGGGATCGTGTTGGTGTAGGTGCCCGCGACCGTGCCGGTCACCGTGACGGTGATCGTGCAGCTCGCGCCCGCCGCGAGCGTGCCGCCGTTGAGCGCGACGCTCGTGCCGCCGGCCGTCGCGGTCACCGTTCCGGTGCCGCAGGTCGTCGCGGCGTTCGGCGTCGCGGCGATCGTCACGCCGTTGGGCAGCGCGTCGGTCAGCGTGACGCCGCTGAGCGCGACGGCACCGGAGGCGGTGTTCGGGATGGTGATCGTCAGGGTCGAGGTCGCGCCGGCGGTGATCGAGGCCGGCGCGAACGCCTTCGCGATCGTCAGCGACGCCGGCGTGATGGTCAAGTTCGCCGTCGCCGGCGCGCCGTTCGAGACGCTTTGCGCGTCCGTCAGCGCACCGGTCGGGATCGTGTTGGTGTAGGTGTTCGCGACGGTGCCGGTCACCTTGACGGTCACGGTACAGCCGGCGTTGGCCGCGAGCGCGGCGCCGCTCAGCGCGACGCTGCTGCCGCCCGCGGTCGCGACGACCGTGCCGCTCGGGCAGGTGGTCGCCGCATTGGGGCTCGCGGCGATCGTCACGCCGGCGGGGAGCGCGTCGGTCAGCGCGAGGCCGTTCAGCGCGATCGCACCCGCGGCGGTGTTCGGAATCGTGATCGTCAGGGTCGAGGTGGCACCCGAGGCGATCGACGCCGGCGCGAACGCCTTGGCCACCGTCAGCGCGGCCGGCGTGACGGTCAGGGTCGCGGTCGCCGGCGTGGTGTTGCCGACGCCCTGCGCGTCGGTCAGCGCCGCCGCCGGGATCGTGTTGGTGTAGGTGTTGGCGAGCGTCGCGGTGACGTTCACGGTGATCGTGCACGAGGCGTTCGCTGCGACCGAGCCGGCGCTCAGCGTGACGACACCGCTGCCGGCGAGCGCGCTCACCGTCCCGGAGCCGCAGGTGGTCGCCGCGTTCGGCGTCGCCGCTACCGTGACGCCGGTGGGCAGGGTGTCGGTGAGGGCGAGCGCGCTCAGCGCGACCGCGCCGGCCGCCGTGTTGGGGATCGTGATCGTCAGGGTCGAGGTGCCGCCCGAGGCCATCGTGGTCGGGGAGAAGGCCTTGGCCAGCGTCGTCGGCGCAAGCGCGATCGTCAAGTTCGCGCTGGCGGGCGAACCGTTGGAGACGTTCTGCGTGTCGGTCAGCGCGCCGGCCGGGATCGTATTGGTGTAGGTGTTGGCCAGCGTACCGGTCACGTTGACGGTGATCGTGCACGAGGCGTTCGCCGCGAGCGTGCCGCCGCTGAGCGCGACGCTGCCGCTGCCCGCGACCGCGGTCACCGTCCCGGCACCGCAGGTCGTCGCCGCGTTCGGCGTCGCCGCGATCGTCACGCCCGCCGGTAACGCGTCGCTCAGCGCCATGCCGGTGAGCGCGACCGCCCCCGACGCCGTGTTCGGGATCGTGATCGTCAGCGTCGAGGTGCCGGCCGCCGTGATCGTGGCCGGCGAGAACGCCTTGGCGATCGCCAGCGCCGCCGGCGTGACGGTCAGGTTGGCGCTCGCGGCGTTGCCGTTGGAGACGTTCTGCGTGTCGGTCAGGCTGGCCGCCGAGATGGTGTTGGTGTACGTGTTCGCCACCGTCCCGGTCACACTGACCGAGATCGTGCACGACGCACTCGCCGCGACCGACCCGCCGCTCAGCGCGACGCTGCCGCTGCCCGCGACCGCCGTCACCGTCCCGGCGCCGCAGGTCGTCGCCGCGTTCGGCGTCGCCGCGACCGTGACGCCGGTCGGCAGCGCATCGGTCAACGTCATGCCGCTCAGCGCGACCGCGCCCGACGCGGTGTTGGGGATCGTGATCGTCAGGGTCGAGATGCCGCCCGACGCGATCGACGCCGGCGCGAACGCCTTCGCGATCGAGAGCGCCGCCGGCGTGATCGTCAGGTTGGCGGTCGCGGCGTTGCCGTTCGAGACGCTCTGCGTGTCCGTCAGGCTCGCCGCCGCGATGGTGTTGGTGTACGTGTTGGCCACCGTCCCGGTCACGCTGACCGAGATCGTGCACGACGCGTTCGCCGCGACCGCGCCGCCGCTCAGCGCGACGCTGCCGCTGCCCGCCACCGCGGTCACCGTCCCGGCACCGCAGGTCGTCGCCGCGTTCGGCGCCGACGCGATCGTCACGCCGGTCGGCAACGTGTCCGTCAATGCCATGCCGCTGAGCGCGACGGCGCCCGCGGCCGTGTTCGGAATCGTGATGGTCAGCGTCGAGGTGCCGCCCGATGCGATCGACGCCGGCGCGAACGCCTTGGCGATCGAGAGCGCCGCCGGCGTGACGGTCAGGTTGGCGCTCGCGGCGTTGCCGTTGGAGACGCTCTGCGTGTCGGCCAGGCTCGCCGCCGGAATCGTGTTCGTATACGTGCTCGCCGTCGTGCCGGTCACGCTCACGGTGACCGTGCACGTCGCGCCGGCCGCTACCGAGCCGCCGCTCAGCGCGACGCTGCCGCCGCCGGCCACCGCCGTGACGGTGCCCGCGCCGCAGCTGGTCGCGGCGTTCGGCGTCGCCGCGATCGTCACGCCCGCCGGCAGCGTGTCGGTCAACGTCATCCCGCTGAGCGCCACCGCACCCGAGGCGGTGTTCGGCAGCGTGATCGTGAGCGTCGAGGTCCCGCCCGAAACGATCGACGCGGGCGCGAAGGCCTTCCCGATCGTCAGCGATGCGGGCGTGATCGTCAGGTTGGCGGTCGCGGACGAGCCGTTGGTGACGCTTTGCGTGTCGGTCACGCTCCCTGCCGGGATCGTGTTCGTATAGGTGCTCGCCACCGTGCCGGTGACGTCGACCGTGATCGTGCAGCTGCTCGCGGCAGCGAGCGCGGCGCTCGAGAGCGTCAGCGTCGATCCGCCGGCGAGGGCCGTTGCCGTGCCCGTGCCGCACGTCGTGGCCGCGTTCGGGGTCGCCGCGATCGTCACGCCGCTGGGCAGCGCGTCGGTCAGCGCCATCGCGCTCAGCGCGACCGCGCCGGCCGCGGTGTTCGCGACGGTGACGGTCAGCGTCGAGGTCGCGCCGGCGGCGATCGAGGTCGGCGAGAACGCCTTGGAGAGGGTGACGGGCGGCGCGACCGCGAGGGTCGCGCTGGCCGCGGAGGCGTTGGTCGCGCCTTGCGTCGCCGTCAGCGCGCCGACCGGAATCGTGTTCGTATAGCTGCCGCTGGTCGACGAGGTGACGCTGACGGTGATCGTGCACGTCCCCGCCGCGGCGACGCTGCCGGCGGCGAGCGCGACCGTACCGCCGCCTCCGACCGCCGTGACGCTGCCCGCGCCGCAGGTGGTGGCCGCGTTGGGCGCCGCCGCGATCGTGACGCCGGCGGGCAGCGTGTCGGTCAGCGCCATCCCCGAGAGCGCCACCGCTCCGCTCGCCGTGTTGGCGATCGTGATCGTCAGCGTCGAGGTGGCGCCCGGCGCGATCGCTGTCGGCGAGAACGCTTTGGTCAGCGTCGGGCTCGGCGGCGGGGTCAGCGTGACCGAGCCGCTGCCGCTGTTCTGGTTGCTGTAGCCGCCGATGTTCACGCCGCCGCTGGCAATCGTGTTGCTGACCGTGCCGGGCACCGCGCTCGCGGACGTGGTGACCTGCACGTACGCGACGCACTGACCCGCCACGCTGCCGACTTCGCCGGCGACGGCCAGCCCGTTGAGGGTGAAGCTGCTGGAGCCGACCGCGCCGCTGATCGTGCCGCCGCACAGCGCGGGATCACCCGCCTGCGAGGGACCTTCCGTGGTGCTCGCGAGGACGAGGCTCGCCGGCATGTTGTCCACCAGGCTGCCGCCGCTCAGGTTCGAGGTCGTCGCGGTGTTCGTGATCAGGAAGCGGACGTAATCGGTCCCGCCCAGCTGCAGCGTCGAGCTGGTGAACGTCTTCGCGATGCCCAGACCCGCGCTGACCGTCAGCGACGCCTTCGCGACCGTCGTGTTGGTCGCGCCCGCGCCCGCCGTCGAGGTGACCGCGCCGGCGGGGATCTGGTTGAGCGGCGCGCCGACGACGTTCGAGGTGACGTTGAAGTTGACCGTGCACGTCGTCTCGGTCGTGCCGACGGTGATCAAAGAGATGTTCGAGAACGCGATCGACGAGCCGGTGATCACGTAGCTCGGCGCCGGCTGTCCCGTCTGCTGACAGTTGGTGAACGTCACGTTCGGCGTCGCCGAGAAGTTCATGTTGGTCGGCAGGTTGTCGGTGAACGCGACCCCTTCGGCCTCGGTGGTCGCGAGCGAGCCCGCTTGCGGCACGACCAGGCCGATCGCCGCCGTCGACGTACCGCCGGCCTGGATTTGGTTGGGCGAGAACGACTTGGTGACGATGATCGGCGAGGGCGCCGTGAACGTGACGTTGTTCTGACCGGTCGAGGCGACTGCCGTTCCGCCGGTCACCGTCCCGGTGTAGGTCGGGTTGCCCGGCGTGAACGTGCCGGTGAGGCTGCCCTCGTCGATGACGGTGTAGTTGATCGTGCAGTTCTGCGAGATCGTGGTGCCGAGCGTGACCGTGAACGACTCGTCGTTCGTTCCGAACGAGCTGACCGCGGTTCCCGACGGGCAGCCGGTGAAGGTGATGTTGCTGGTCGATGCCAGCTGCACCTTACCGGTCGTGAGCGGAATCGTGACCGACGCGTCCGTGTCGCTGTAGCCGGCGGGCACGTTGACCGTCGCGGAAACCGCGAGCGGCTGGTTCGTGAGGCCGCTGGCCGAGGCGACGTAGTTGCTGACCGTGAACGTCGGCAGCTCGGTGACGTTCGCCGACGGCGTACCCGTCGTGACGGTGCCGTCCGCGCCGGTGAACGTCGCCGCACCGGCGGTGTTCGCGTCGACGCGGCTGGGGCCGGTGACGTTCGGGAAGTACACGTAGAACGTGACCACGCACGTGCCGTTGCCGGGAATCGACATCCCCGTCACCGTGATGGAGGTCGCGCCGGTCGCCCAACCGCCGCCGACCGCCGGCGTCGTGGCGCCGGTGCATCCGGCGCTGAACGTCGGGTTGTAGGTCGCCGAGGGATCGTACCCTTCCATCACGACCGGCGTCGTCGGGAACGTGTCGGTGACGCTGCCGCCGCTGAAGACGCCGTTGCCCTGGCTCGTGTACGTCAACGTGATCTTGACCGGCGTGTTGATGCCGGCCGAGGTCGGACTCGCCGCCTTGGCCGCGGTCACGTTGCCGCCCGCCGCCGTCACCGTCAGCGTCGCGGTCGCGTTCGCGGCCGCACCGCTGACCGTGCCGCCCAGGCTCGTCGAGCTGGTGAAGTTCGCCAGCGGGATGGTGTTGGTGTACGATCCGGCCGTCTCGGCCGCCGGGATGTCGACGGTGAAGGTCACGGTACAGGTCGCGGACGCCGCGATCGTCCCGGCGCTCATCGTGAACGTCCCGGTGCCTTGACCGCCGAGCGTGGGCGTGCCGCATCCGCTCGAGGTCGGGGTCGGCGTCGAGGCGACGGTCATCCCGCCGGGCAGCGGGTCGGACTCCGCCGCGCTGGTCAGACTCTGGTTCGAGAGGACGTTGGCGATCTTGATCGTGACGACCGAGGTCCCGCCGGGCTGCGCCGAGGTCGGGTTGAACGACTTGGTGACGTTCGGGTCGCCGTTGACGAACTTGGCCTGCGCCGAGACGCCGGTCGCGTTGGTCGCCGCCTGCGCATCGCTGATCGCGTCGGCGGCCAGGGTGAAGTTGACGGTCTCGACGGCGCTCGTGGTGACGTCGAGAACGACCGTACAATGGCTGCTGGCCGGAATCGTGAGTCCCGAAAGCGTCGTCGTGCCCGTCGTTCCGTTCGGTGCCGGCAACGCCGCCGTCCCGCCGCACGTGCTGGCGGCGTCGTACCCGCTGATCGTGTACGCCGTCGTCGCGTTCGAGGAGATCGCCAGGCTCGTGTTGCTCAGCGCGATCGCGGCCGGGTTGGTGATCGTGTAGGTGACCGTCGTCGTGTTGCCGCTGAGCACGGTGAGCGCGGCCGACGCCGCGACGGTGACGTTCGCCGACTGGACGCTCAGCGTCTGCGTGACGTCCGACGTCGGCGAACCGTTGCTGGTGGTGACGCTGGCGGCCGGGATCGTGTTGAAGCCGTTGCCGATCTCGCTGCCCTGGACCGAGAACGTGATCGTGCAGGTGCCGGGCGTCGAGGAGTTGGGGGCGATCGGGATCGAGCCGTCGTTCATGACGACGGCGGTCCCGCTGATCGTCGGCGTCCCGCCGGCGCAGGTCGTCGTCGGCGCCGGCGAGGTGAGCAGCGTGCCGAAGCCGTTCATCGTCGCGATGTCGTCCGAGAACGCGGTGATCGTCGCCGCCGAGGTCGTCGAGGAGTTCTGCAGCGTGACGGTGACCACCGAGGTCGCGCCCAGCGCGACGCTGGTCGGGTTGAATTGCTTGTTGACCTGGACTTGCGCGGACGCGAGCGCCGTTCCGGCGAGGAAAGTCGCGGCGAACGCCCCGAGCGTTCGCCACAGCGAGCGGGTCGCGCGCATTACGGACGGTCTCCCTTGCCCCAGCCGAAGAGGTTGTCGACGTAGCTGCTGAGCGTCACGTACGCGCCGCGGTGCGTCGGGTTCACCGACGTCGCCGGATCGGCGAAACCCGAGAAGTTGTAGCCGGCGGCCACCCGCAGCGAGTCGCCCAGGCGATAGCCGCCCTCGACGACCAGTCCGGTCGCCTTGGTGCCGCTCAGCGGCGCGGTGTCGCTCCAATGGACCTCGGAAGCGAGGTCGAAGCGCGAACCGATCCGCTGATCGCCGCGCACGCCGTAGATCGACGTGCGCGGCGCAAAGTACGCGTCGCCGTCGATCTTGTAGGCCAGGCTCGCGGCCCACTCGGTGCGCGTGCTCGAGCGGTACAGCTCCTGCACTTGCGCGACGTTGGTGACGTAGGCGTCGTAGTTGGTCAGGTTCCCCTGTTGCGTGTCGACGTCGACCAACGTGACGTAGCGGTCGTTGCGCGAGGGCCGGTAGGACAGGCCGATGCGCGCCTCGCGGTCGTCGACCGCTTCGGTGAAGGCCGCCGTGTAGGCGCCGAACAGCGAGACCGCCGGCGAGATCGGACCGGTCGCGCCGAGCTCGAGCGTGCTGCCCGAGTCGTAACCGGTCCGCGCTTCGAACTTGCCGGTGGCGTGGAAGCTGCTCTCGCTGTAGTCGAGCGCGAGGCCGCCGGTCATGAAGTACGGCGACGAGTCGGCCAGCGCGGGACCGTACGACGAGTACAGCTCTTGCCCGAGCTGCAGGAACGCATCGCCGGTCAGGTGCGAACCGGCCAAGATGCGGCTGCGCACGCCGATCGCGTCGTACAGGTCGGTGCCGTCGATGGTATGGTCGACCGCGTAGCCCGACTGATACGTCTGCGCGCCGACCTGCTGTTCGAAGCCCAGGCTCGTCGAGCTGCTCGCGCCGGCCGCGTAGGTCTGCACGGCCTGCGTCGCGGCGAGGCTCTCCGTCGGCGTCGCCTGCCACAGCTGGCGCACGTACACTTTGCCGGCCCTGCCGACGTCGAGGTCGAGCTCGGCCTGCGTCTGCGGCGGATCGTACGGATCGAACGAGGCCCCGCCCAGCGGCGAGAGGCGCGAGACCAGCAGCGAAGCGCGAGGAGCGAACTGCCAATCGAAGCCGTAGTCGGCGTCGAGCGAGTGCCCCGATCCCGCCTGATAGTCGACCAGGGCCGGCAGCGGCTGCAGGAGCGACGAGGGGCCCGCGGCGGTCGCGGGTGAGTTCGGCGTCGCTGCGCCGGCGAGCAGCTCGCTGGGATCGAGCACGCCGTTGCTCGACGCCGCGGCGGACGTGACCCCGAGGTGATAGCTGAAGCGCCGCGAGGGGTGCACGCGCACCTTCGCCTCGGCGGCGCGGTCGCTGTTGTTCACCGCCTGGCTCGTGCTCGTCGCCGGCAACTGATTCGTCGCGCCGCGATAGCTCAGCTCGAGGTCGGTGATGCGGCTGGTCGTCAGCGTCGCGCTCGCGCTCAGCGACACCAACCCGGGCGCCGTATAGTTGCCGAACGGGTTGTCGTAGCCGGCCGCCGTGTCGGCGTAGTCGACGGCCAGCGTGAGCGGTCCGTCCTTCGTGTGGACCGAGGCGCGGTAGGCGTCGCCGCTCGTGCCGTACTGCAGCTGCGAGATCGGCAAGAAGCCGTTCGAGCGCTCGTGGCTGACCGACCACACCGTCGCGCCGGCGGTCGTGCCGATCGACTCGCCCAGCAGCGTCAGGTTGCCGCTCCCGTCGGCGTCGTTGAGGTACCAGCTCTCGAAACCGCCGGTGCGGCCGAGCTTGATCGAACCGTTCCCGCCCAGCATCGTCGAGCGCGCGCCGGGGCCGCCGTACTCGTATTGCACGGTGACGATCTGCGGGTCGAAGGCGTCGTCGTACGGGAGGATGATGTTGGTGAACGTCAACAGGCCGCTGGCGTAGTCGATCTCGTAATCGCTGCCGCGCACGAGCTGCGTCTGCGAGACCACGGCGCCGCTGTGGCGGTCGAGGTGGACCAGCGTGAGGACGTCGCTGCCCACCACGATGTCGGGGTGCAGCAGCTCGTCGGCGATCGCCAGGCCCGTCGGCGCGACGACGCGGCGGTCGTAGGCGACGTCGTTGCGCGCGGTGAACCCGCCGCCGCCCACCACGTTGCCCTGCGCATGGACGTTGGCGCCTTCGACGAGCATGTCGTAGCCGCCGACGGCGGTGGCCGGCGCGGCCTGCGCGTAGAACTCCCCCCACATCGCGCTCGAGCGGCCGCTGTCGAGCCGCGCGTAGACGCGGTTGGTCGAGAGCGCGTCGTCGTAGCGCAGCGAGCTGTCACCGTAGATCGCGAACGGACGATCGTCCGGGTTGTCGAGGAACGGGCCGGCGACCAGCGTCTGCGAGAGCACGTCGGCGGAGTCGTACGCGAAGGTCAGCGTGGTATTGCGCGAGACCTCGCCGGTGCCGTAGATCGAGATCGCGCCGCGCCGCGTGTCCAAGCCGTTCGGGCCGTTGTCGGGCGTCTCGATCGAGCCCGGGACGGCGCCGACCCCGCCCGTCGCGTACCCGACGACCAGCGGCCGGCGCTGCACGGTCGTCAGGGTCAGATCGAGGTCGCCGCTCGCGTCGCCCGCCGTGAGCTGAACGACCAGGGGTCCCGCGCGCGTGCCGGGCGCGAGCACGATCGCGACGGCGCCGCCGGGTCCGGCGACCAGATCGTCGCTGGCGCCGCCGGCGGTGAAGCGTGCGTCGCCGGACGCGATCGTCGCGCGCACCGCGTCGCCGAGCGCGAGCGGCGTGCCGTCGGCGCGGCTGACGTGAGCGCTGACGGTCACCGTGCCGCGGCCGCTGGCGGGGATCGCCGTCGCGCCGTCGGCGCTCACGCGGAGCAGGTGTTCGAGCGAGGCACCGGCCATGCCGGATGGCGAGAAAACCGCGCTACACAGCGCAGCCACGCACATCCATGCCGTCAACCCGCGCATCCCCGCGCGCGACCTCGTCATCCTTGCAGCCCCTCGTGAACACACGACGAGCGAGCCCGCTGCTAAACAACAGCTGGCAGGCGCCCGTCCTTGGTACGCTTCGTACGCTCACTCATATCGGCTTCGGGGAAGCAAATGTCTGCTCGATCGGGCCGCGCTGTCCGAAGCTTTACCGACGCGCCGCGTCGACGGTGCGTTCGCGCGCACGCGACGCGCGCGAGGCCGCACGTGACGTGCTCGCATCGTCCGACGTGCCGAGCGTTCGCGCACGCGCGGCTGCGGACGAACGCCCGGCCCCGGGTGGAAATCTCTTCGATCGCACGCGCCGCGGCACGAAGGTGGCTGTACCTTGCGGTCAGTATGGTGCCATCACGACAAAAGTCGCTATACCACGCTCCGAGAGCGCGCTACCACCGAACATCGCACTTATCCGCAAGAGGAGCACTGCATGATCCGTTCGTCCATCTCGCGCAGGCAATTCTCGGCGATCGCCGCCGGCGCCGCGGCCGGCATGGCCATACCCGCCTTCATTCCGCGGCTCGGCGAAGCCGCCGACGTTCTCAAGATCGGTCAAATCGAAGAGTTGACCGGAACCTACGCGGCCGAAGCGCAGAGCGAGGTCCGCGGCGCGGCCATCGCCGTCGACTGGTGGAACGCCAAAGGTGGCGTCATGGGCCGCAAAGTCGAAGTCACCGTCGAGGACAACCAGAACAATCCGGGCGTGAGCGTCGAGAAGGCGCGTCAACTGGTCAACGAGACGAAGGTCGCGGCGCTGATGGGAACCCTCAACAGCGCGGCGTCACTCTCGACCAGCGGCGCCGCCGCGTCGATGGGCGTGATGTTCATCGTCTCCGGCGGCCACGCGGATCAGATCACCGGCTCCGACTGCCACTGGACGACGTTCCAGACCTGTCATCCCACCTGGGCGCTCACGCACGCGACCGGCTTCTCGATCGCGAAGCTGTTCGGCAAGAAGTGGTATCTCATCACGCCCGACTACGCGTTCGGCCACGCGCTCGCGGCCGGATATCAGGACGTCATCAAACGCGTCGGCGGCGAGATCGTCGCCAACGACCTCACGCCGCTGGGAACGACCGACTTCAGCCCGTATCTGACCAAGGTCGAAGCCGCGAAGCCGTCGTGCCTGCTGGTGCTCGTGCAGGGCAACGATTGGGTCAACTGCCTCAAGCAAGCCTCGCAGTACGGCCTGCTCAACAAGATCCCGGTCGCCGGCCCGTACGCGGAGATGGAAGCCGTGCTGGCCGTGCCGCCCAACGTGCGCGTCGGCTACTGGGGCACGGAGTGGTACTACAAAGGCGACGAAGTGCTCGGAAAGAACAACGCGCTCGCGAACAAGTTCGTAGCGGAGTACAAGCAGCGGCACAAGATGCCCCCGACGCCGCGCGGCTGCTTCGGGTACGTCGCGATGGACCGGCTCCTGTGGTCGATCAACGAAGCCAAGTCCACCGATCCCGTCAAGTGCACGAAGACGCTGGCCGGCAACGACTTCGAGAGCCTGTGGATCGGCAAGTCACAGTATCGTCCCGAGGATCACGCGCTGCTGTGGCCGATGTGGTTCGGCAAGCTCAACCCCAACGGCACGCCGGGCGATCCGTTCGACCTCTTCCACATCATCGACCGCCAGGAGCCGGCCGGCATCTACCTGAGCGGCGCCGACGCCTCGAAGGCCTGCCACCTCAACTATCCCTCCTGACATCACCGCGCGAACCGAGGTCGGCTCCGCCCAGCGGCGCCGGCCTCGCCGCGCTCCCGCGGAGCACACGCGTTTGATCCAGCACATCGCTCCCGAGCTGTTCAACGGACTGGTCCTGGGCGCGTTCTACGCGATCGTGGCGATCGGTCTTTCGCTCATCATGAACCTGACCGGCACGATCAACATGGCGCACGGGAGCTTCATGACGCTGGCCGGATACTTCGGATTCGCATTCATCGAGCACGGCACGTCGTTCTGGTTCGCGCTGATCGCGGCACCCTTGCTCACCGTCGTCGTCGGCATCCTGGTCGAGCGGACGTTGATCCGCCCGCTCTACAAACGCGAGCCGTTCTACAGCTTGCTGCTGACCTTCGGGCTCTCGCTGATCGCGGAGGAGGCCTATCGGCTCATCTTCGGCGCCAACGGGGTGCCCGTCTCGCCGCCGTCCTCGCTGCAGGGCGGCGTGCAGCTTTCGTTCATGACCTTCCCCTCCTTCCGCTTGTTCATCGCCGCCGTGCTGCTGATCGCGATCGTCGCGCTGGCGCTGTTCCTCACCCGTACGCGGTTCGGGCTGCGACTGCGCGCCGCGCTCCAGGACACCGAGATGATCGCCGCGCTGGGGACCAACACGCAGATCCTCTATATGGTCAACTTCGCGCTGGGGATCTTCTTGGCGGGGATCGCCGGCGTGCTGGCGTCGGGGATGCTGGGCCTGGATCCGACCAGCGGCAACGCGCTGCTCATGCCGGCCTTCGTCGCCGTGATCATCGGCGGGATGGGCAGCATCTTCGGCAGCATCGTGGGCGGCCTGCTGATCGGCTTGGCGATCTCGATCACGACGCTCTACATTCCGGCCGCCAGCGAGGTGTCGATGTACATCCTCATGGCGCTGGTGCTGATGATCCGCCCGCGCGGCTTGTTCGGCGAAGAGGGAGTGTTCGGGTGAGAGCTCGCCGCAGCCTCATCACCCTTGCCGTCATCGCGGTGCTGCTCGCGCTTGCGCCGCTGGTCGCGCCGTTGATCGGCCTGGACATCTCGATCGTCTCCGAGGTGCTGCTCGACGCGTTCGCCGCGATGAGCGTGAACCTGCTGCTCGGGTACACCGGGCTGCCGGCCTTCGGGAACGCCGCGTTCTTCGGGCTGGGCGCGTACGGTGCGGCGCTCTCGGTGAAATACCTCAACGTGGGCTTCGGCGAGGCGGTCGTGATCGGCACCCTCGTCGCTCTCCTCGGCGGCCTGCTCATCGGGCCGTTTTTGTTGCGGCGCCGCGGCATCTACTTCGGTCTGTTGGCGATCGCGTTCGGCCAGGTCTTCTACTTCGTCGCCTACCGGTTCACCGATTTCACCGGCGGCGAGGACGGCATGACCGTCATTCGGCCGCCGCTCGGCTTGGTCGGCCACCACGTCATGCTGCACGCCCAGGGTTTCTACTATCTCGATTTGGTGTTGTTCGTGTTGCTCGTGCTGGCGTTTCTCGCGCTCGCGGAGTCACCGTTCGGCCACGTCCTGGTGGCGATCCGCCAGAACGAAACGCGCGTGCGCTACCTGGGCTTGGACAGCGATCGCTTCATCTTCGTCGCGTTGCTGATCGCCTCGGGGATGGCGGGGCTGGGCGGCGCGCTCTACGCGATGCTCATCAACTTCGCCTACCCGCTGCTGCTCGACTGGCACCTCTCGGGCGACTTCGTCTTGATGACGGTGCTGGGCGGTGCCGGCACGGTGTTCGGACCGCTGGTCGGCGCGGTGATCTACGTGATCGGCAAAGACCTCGTCTCGAACATCACCCCGGCCTGGCAGATCATCATCGGCGGCGTGTTCGTCGTCTGCGTCCTGCTCTTCCCGCGCGGCATCCTGGGCACGCTGGAGGGACTGCGCCGCCGGGGCCGGGTGGTCGACGCGATCGCCGACCCCAACGCCGACTTCGACGCGCACGCGCGCCTGGTAGGAGATCCGAATGGCTGACGCCGTGATGCTCGAAGCGACCGGGATCACCAAGATCTTCGGCGGCCTGCGCGCCGTCGACGACGTCTCGATCACGGTGCGCGCGGGCGCGATCCACGCCGTCATCGGACCCAACGGTGCCGGCAAGACGACGTTCTTCAACGCGATCTCCGGTTACAATCCGCCCGACGCCGGAAGGGTGACGTTCCAGGGTCGTGACGTCACGCGGCTGCGGGGCTTCCGGCGCGTGGCCTCGGGGATGGGGCGCACGTTCCAAACCCCGAGCATCTTTCCCGAATTGACCGTCGAGGAGAACCTGCGCTTGGGCGTGCGGGCGCGAGCGAAGCAGGCCTTTCGCTTGCGGCCCCCGACCGGCGAGGCGGCGCGACGCGTCGAGCAGCGGGTCGACGAGCTGCTGGGCTTCGTCAATCTCGGCAAGGTCCGCGCTCGTCCGGTGGCCGAGCTCTCGCACGGCTCGCAGCGCCTGTGCGAGATCGCGATGTCGCTCTCGACCGACCCGGTCTTCGTCTTGATGGACGAGCCGATGGCGGGCTTGGCGCAGGCGGAGACCGAGCGCATCATGCACGTGATTCGCGATCTGCACGCACGCCTCGGCCTCACGCTGCTGTTCGTCGAGCACAACATGCGCGTCGTCCTCTCGCTCTCGCACCGCGTCACGGTGATGAACCGCGGGCGCGTGCTGGCGGAAGGCACCCCACAAGAGATCGCCGGGAACGCCGCGGTCCGCGAGGCGTACCTGGGGACGGAGATCATCGAAGATGTCTGAACCGTTGCTCGCGGTCGAAAAGCTGTGCACCAACTACGGCAAGATCCGCATCTTACGGGACGTCTCGCTCACCGTTGGTGAAGGCGAGCTGGTCGCGCTGCTCGGGCTCAACGGCGCCGGCAAGACGACGACGATGCGCAGCATCCTGGGGCTCACGCCGCCGGCGTCCGGCTCGGTCCGCTTCGACGGCACCGAGATCGCCGGGCTCCCGCCCTACCGGATCGCGCGGCTGGGCGTCGGCTACGTGCCCGAGGGACGGCGCATGTTCGGCGGCCTGACGACGCTCGAGAACCTGCAGCTGGCCGAGAACGGGCGCACCGGCGCGTGGTCGATCGAGCGCGTCTTCGAGCATCTCCCCAAACTGGCCGAGCTGCGCGCCCGCCGCGCCGGCAAGCTCTCGGGCGGCGAGCAAGAGATGCTCGCGATCGGTCGCGCGCTGGTCGCGAACCCGCGCCTGCTGTTGGTCGACGAGCCCTCGCAGGGGCTCGCGCCGCTGATCGTCGAGGACGTCTACGCGATCCTGGCGGAGCTCAAGCGCACCGGCGTCTCGATCTTGCTGGTCGAGCAGAACGCCCTGCTCGCGCTCAAATTCGCGTCGCGGGCGTACGTGCTCGACAGCGGGCACCTGGTGTACGACGGCCCCGCCGCCGAGCTGGCGCGCGACCACGCGCGCATCCGGGAGCTGATGGGTCTCGACGCCGCCGCGTCGTGACCGTTCGCGCGCGCGCCGAAACGCTGCTCGCCGAGATCGCCGCGCGCGACGGGCAGCTGCGCTGCTACGTCGCCGTCGATCGCGCTGCCGTCCTGCGCGAGGCCGACCGGCTCGACGCCGTGCCGCCGCACGCGCGCGGACCGCTGCACGGCGCGGCACTGGCGGTCAAGGACCTCATCGACGTCGCCGGACTGCCGACCCGCGCCGGTTCGTCGTTCTTCCGCCGCGACCCCGACGTCGACGCGCCGGTCGTCCGCCGACTGCGCGACGCCGGCGCGCTCGTCGTCGGCAAGACCGCCACCCATGAGTTCGCCTGGGGCGTCACCACCGAGAACCCGCACTTCGGCCGCACGGCCAACCCGCTCGATCCGGCGCGCATCGCGGGCGGCTCGAGCGGCGGCTCCGGCGCCGCGCTGGCGGCCGGGCTGGCCGACCTCGCGCTCGGAACCGACACGCTCGGCTCGATCCGCATTCCCGCCGCGCTGTGCGGCCTGTACGGCATCCGGCCCGCCACCGGGACGTTTCCGCTCGACGGCATCGTCCCGCTCGCGCTCGGGCTCGACACGGTCGGGCCGATGGCCCGGGACTTGGCGATGGTGCGGCGCGCGTACGTGGTGCTCGCCGGCGCCGACATCCCGGCGACCGCCGCGACCCGCGTGTGCCGGCTGCGCGGCGGCGGCTGGGACGCGCTCGCCCCGGCCACGCATGCGGCGCTCGACGCGCTCGTCGAACGCCTTCGCGCGCGGGGCGTGCGGGTCGACACGGTCGACTGGTGGGACGACGCGCTCGCGCGAGCGGTGGCCGTCGTGCAGATGCACGCCGCGGCCCGGTTCCACGCGCCGCTGATCGCCGCGCACCGCGACGCGTACGGCGCCGACGTGCGCGAGCGGGTCGAGCGCGCGTTGACCGTGGACGACGCCGCCCTGGCCGCCGCGCGTGCGACGATCGACGCGTCGCTGGCGTCATGGCGCGCCGCGACCGCGGGCTACGCCTGCGCGCTGGCGCCGATCGCGCGCGACGAAGCGCCGCTCGCGCCCGCGCCGCCGGCGTTCCGCGACGAGACGATCCCGCTGGTGACGCCCGCCTCGGCGTTCGCGCTGCCCGCGCTCGCGATTCCGATCGGCACCGGCGCGCACGGCCTGCCGCTCGGCGCGCAGATCATCGGCCTCGACGGCATGCCGGGCGCCGCGTTCGCGCTCGCCGAGCGCGCTTAGCGCCGATCGCCCGCGACGAACGCCGTCAGCGTCGCGATCTCCGTTCCCGCGCCCGTGCGATCCGCGGCCAGCCGCCGGCAGAGCGCCGCCAACCCCGCGTAGATCGCACGGCCGGCGGCGTCGTCGCCCAGGAACGCGGCGATCTCTTCCATCTCCGGCGCCCAGCGGTACGCCTTCGGAACCATGTCCGGCAACGCGCGGTCGAGGCGCGCGAGGACGTCGGGACGGTGCTCTGCCAGCGCGCCGCGGAGCGACTCGGCCGCGCCGGCCCGCGTCGCGCCCAGGATCATCGCGGCGGCCAGCAGCGTGATGCCCTTGTTGATGCCGGCGAACGACATCTTGAGCGCCGAGGCGGCGCCGACCGGAGCGTCCATGACGCGGAGCGTCAGCCCGCGATCGGCGAGCGGTGCGAGCGCCGGCGCGGGCTCACCCGAGAGGTATACCGTGGGATCGCCGTTCGGCCCGGGCGGCAGACCGATGATCGCGCCGTCGACGAAGGGCGCGCCGGTCGGCGCGATGATCGTGGCGATGCGGTGCACGGTGTCGACGTCGACCGCGTTGCAGTCGGCGTAGATCGCCTTGCGCGCGGCCCGCGCGAGCGGCGCGGCGAATCGCTGCGCCAGCGCGACCGCGTCCGCCGGCGGCACGATCGAGAGGATCGCGTCGGCGGACGCGATCGCGTCGTCGTCGGCGTCGATCATCCCCGCCGCCTCGGCGCGGCGACGCGTCGCCTCGCTGCGGCCCGCGAGCGAGGTCAACACCGAGACGCCGTGCTCGGTCAGGCGCCCGGCGATGGCGCTCCCCATCGCGCCCGGGCCGATCACCGCGACCCTCGAGATCATCCGTCGGCCTCCTCGCCAGGCACTCCGCAGCGCGAGAGCATACCGTCCCCCATGTGACCTTGGAGTCGATCGTCGAGGCGCTGGATGCGGCACTCGCCAGCCAGCCGCGGTCCGTCAGCCTGCTGTTCGACCGGGCGAAGCTGCTCACGGCGCTCGGACGCGACGTCGACGCCGAGCCGGCCTTCCACGCGGTGCTGGCCGTCGACGCGCACCACTTCCGCGCCCTCAACGACCTGGCGCTGCTCTATCACCGCCACGGCTACGTTCGCGAGGCCGAGGCCTGCTTGCGCGCCGCGACCGAAGCCGATCCGGCCAGCGTGATCGCGGCGACGAACTTGGCCGCGGTGCTGCTGGAACGGCGCGACCTGATCGCCGCGCAGCGCGAGTTCGAGCGGGCGCTGCAGCTGCGCCCCGACCACGCGCCGGCCTTGCGCGGGCTGCGCGAGGTGCTGCAACGGCTCGAGCGCGACGCTTCGCACGTCCCCGTCCCCGCCGAACCCGCGCCGGCGGCCGCGGCGCCCGCGACGCCCGAGGCGGCCGCCGATCCGTTCGTCGAGCTGGTCTACGACATCGGCGCCAACGCGATACTGCGCGGCGACCTCGACGCGGCCGACGTCTTTCTCGAGACCGTGCTGCGCGACGAGCCCGACCGCGCGCTGCTGGTCCTGCGCCGGCTGGCGACGTTCGCGAGCGCGCAGCACGACGAGCGCGCCGCGCTGCGCCTGCTCGAGCGTGCGCTCGCGCTGGCGCCCGGCGACGGCGAGCTGCTGTTCGCGCTGGCCGCCGCGCACGAGGAGCTCGGCGACGAGCAGGCCGCCGCGGCGGCGTGGAGCAGCGAGCAGCTGCGCGGCACCGTCCGTATCTTCGCCTACACCGGCTCCGGCGAGGCGGTGCGCCTGCTGACGATCGCCTCCGCGCTGCACGCGATCCGCTACGATCTCTTCGTCGACCCGAGCCGCATCGCGAACACGGTCCTCTATACGCAAGCGTACGCCGACGGCCAGCCGCTGCCGGACCACGACGTCGTCCTCGTCGCCGTCGGCGACGTCGAGTCCGATGCGCGCGCCCTCGCGGTGGCGCGGCGCATCATCGCGCGAACGGCGGCCCCGATCCTCAACCATCCGGACGACGTCGCGCGGACCAGCCGCCTCGAACAGGCCGGGCGGCTGGCGACGATCGCCGGGGTGCGCACCGCGCACGTTGCGGCTGCGACGCGCACGCAGCTGGCGGGGCCGGACGGCGTCGCGACCGTCGCCGCGCTGGGCTTCGCGTTCCCGCTCCTCTTGCGCAGCCCCGGCTACCACAACGGCCAGTTCTTCGAGCGCGTCGCGGGTCCCGACGAGCTCGCCGAGCGCGCGGCCGCGATGCCCGGCGAGGACCGGCTGGTGCTCTCGTACGAGGACACGCGCGGCGCCGACGGTGCGTTCCGCAAGCTGCGCATGATGGCGATCGACGGCACGCTGTATCCCGTCCACCTCGCCGTTTCGCGGGACTGGAAGGTGCACTACGTCTCCTCGGCCATGCGCGACGTCGCCGCGTTCCGCGCCGAGGAGGCGCGCTTCCTCGACGACCCGGCTGCCTTCCTCGGCGAGCGCGCGCTGACGGCGCTCGGTCAAGTCGCCGCGACGATGCGGCTCGACTACGGCGGCATCGACTTCACCCTCGACGCGCACGGCGACGTCGTCGTCTTCGAGGCGAACGGCGCGATGGGCATCTTCGCACCCGACGACGATCCGCGCTGGGACTACCGCCGCGCCGCCATCGCCCGTGCCCGCGCCGCCGTCGTCACGATGATCGAACGCCGCGCCCGCACCGGCCCACTCACCAGCTGAAACACACCGCGATAAGAACGAAGCCCACCCGATCGTTCTCGATCGGACGGGCTTCTGCATGGCTCCCGGAGTTGGACTCGAACCAACGACCCGCTGATTAACAGTCAGCTGCTCTACCAACTGAGCTATCCGGGACCGACCGACCCCGATTCGCGGACGGTGAACGCGTTCCCGCTCCCGTCGGCCAGGATTCCGTGAAGCCCGCGCGGTAGACCGAGCCTACCATGCTTTAACAGGTTCCCCCGCCGGCCGTTGGCGCCGCGGGGTTCGTGCACCAAACCTTCCTTCCTCGCACGACCTGGGAACCTCGTATGGACACCGTCTCCGCTCGCCCGGCGAGCGTCTTTCGATCATCGGCGTTCGCCCGCTTCTACGCCGGCCAAGCGCTCAGCTATCTGGGCGACGGCCTGCGCACGATCGCCATTCCGCTGCTGGTCTTCCGGCTGACCGGCTCGGCCGTCGCAGTCGGTGCGACCTGGGGGCTCGAGCTGCTGCCGTACGCGGTCGTCAGCTTGCTCGCCGGGTCGCTCGCCGACCGGGTCGACCGCCGCCGGCTGATGATCGCCTGCGACGCGCTGCGCTTCGTGGTCATGGCCGGCTTCTGCGTCGCGTTCCTCACCGGCCGGCTGAGCATTCCGCTCATCTACGGCGGCGTGTTCGTGCTGGCCATCGGCGGTTCGATCTTCCTAGGCTCGCAAGCGCCGTCGATTCCGTATCTGCTGGGCAAGGATCGCGCCAAAGCGGCGGTCGCGGCGATGGGCGCGACCGAGCAGACCGTCAACCTGATCGCGCCGCCGCTCGGCGGCGCGCTGCTCGGTGTGGTCGGACCGTTGCCGCTGCTCATCACCAACGCGCTCACCTATCTGGCCTCGCAAGCCGCGGTCGCATCGGTACGCACCTTCGGCCCGGACACGCCGCGCGGCTTGCCGCAGCTGCGCGAGATCGCGGCCGACGTCGCCGCCGGCTGGCGGTTTCTCTGCTCCGACCCGACGATGCTGCGGCTGTCCTTCTTCAGCCTGGCGGCGAACACGGTCGGCACGATCGGCTTCGTGTCGCTGATCCCGTATCTCAAGCGCGCCTTCGAGACCGGCGATCACGTCGTCGGCATCATCTTCGGCTGCTTCTCGGCGGGCGCGGCGCTGGGCGCGTTGATCGCCGGCCGCACGCACTGGCCGGTCGGGCTCGGCCTGGTCGTCGCGAACCTCGGCGACGGCCTGGGCTGGCTGCCGCTGCCCTTCACGCACGCGCTGCCGGTGGTCGTCGCCGGGGTGACGTTCTCCAGCGTCTGCGCCGGCTATTACGTCACCGCGATGGTGTCGTGGCGCATGCGCGTCATCCCCGAGGAGCTGGTCGGGCGCGTCTTCGGCGTCGCGCGCTTCTTGGTGCTCGGCGGCATCTTGCCGGCGTCGCTGCTCGGCGGCTGGCTCTCGGATCACATCGGCGTGCGCGCGACGGTCGGGATCTCCGCCTACGGCTACCTGGTGACGACCGTGATCTTCGCGTGCTCGCGGGTCGTACGCTCGGAACGGCGCTGAACGCATTCGCCATTCGTGCCAAGTCGAGGCCGATGCTCACAGATTTTGCACAACGTTAATGTTGCTCTGGGAGATTAAGGTTCGCAGATCGGTCACCCGACTGCATCTGTTCCCCCTCTCCCGAGGAACTGACTTTTGAAGACCCGAGCGTTTCTTTTTGCGACGTTCGTCGCAACCGGGTTCGTTTCGACGTGCGTCGCACCGACCGCCGTGCTGGCCCAGAGCGCTGGCAGCATCAGCGGAACCGTGACCGACGGCGCCGGACAGGCACTCGGCAACGCCCGCATCCGCCTGAGCGGCCCCGTCTCGACGGAGGCCGTCACCAAGCCGGACGGCACGTATTCCGTCAGCGTCCCGCCCGGCATCTACAGCGTCACCATCTCCGCGAGCGGCTTTCAGTCGACCCGCCAAGACAACATCGCCATCGTCCCGGGTCAAACGGTCTCGCTCAAGACGTCGCTCGCGAACGCGTCGCTGACCACGATCGGGCACACCTCGACCAGCGCGACGGCGGTCAGCAGCGCGCCCGTGCTGCAGCAGAGCGTCAACGCGAGCGCACTGCTCAACCAAGGTCAGGACCAGGTCGTCAACGTGCTCGACCAGATCCCCGGCGTCGAGATCCTGCGCGTCGGCGGTGGCTCGAACGAGCCCGGCTCGAACGCGTCGATCTCGCTCCGCGGCGCGGAGCCCTACGAATCACAGATCCTCATCGACGGCCACCCCGTCAACACCGCCGGCAATGGTACCTTCGGCTTCAACACCGCGTTCATCAACTCGCTCCTGATCAGCAACATCGAGGTCAGCGAAGGTCCCGGCAGCATGACGAACACGGTCGAAGACGCGGTCGGCGGCACGCTGAACTTCCGTACCGCGCCGATCACGGCGAAGCCGACCAGCGCGTTCCAGACCGGCTACGACTCGTTCGACACCTTCACGTACGCGTTGCGCTTCTCCGACACGATCGGCAAGGTCGGGTTCCTGGTCGGCGCCGCGCGCGAGACCACGCCCGGCTTCTTGACCCCGCAGTACCTGTGGGGCGCCGACAACTACTACAACCCGGTCGGCATTCCGGTCTACCCGAATCCCCGCGACGTGTTCGGACCGGGCGCGTCGTACGACGGCGTGCTCAACTTCCGCTACCCCGCCACATCCGACTTCAGCAGCGACTCGCAGCTCGTCAAGCTCTCGTACAGCTTCTCGCCGGTGACGTCGATGCAGTTCAGCAGCTACTCGACCCAGACGTGGCTCGACGAGACCGGCAACAACGAGGGCAGCATCAACGCCCTCATCGTGCCGTGCATCTACACCGGCGCCACGCCGAGCGCGACCTGCCCGGCGGGCGGCACGGCCGGCAACTACAACTACACGGCAAACCCGTTCCTGGGCTACGTGGGCACGCACCAGCTGATCAACTACTACGCGGCGTACCCGAACACGTACGAGTTCGACAACGAGCCGCTCTACACGGGTGAGTTCCGCACGGTGATCGGGCCGGGCTCGCTGCTGGCGCGGTACTACGCCGGCAGCGTCTCGCGCACCGTCACGCAGAACGAGGCGCCCTACGCGATCTCGCCCTGCTACACGCCGACCTGCCAGTGGGTCGTCACCGACACGCCGCCGCTCCCCGGCAAGGCCAGCAGCTACGACGACAACGGCTACCCGGGCGAGCCGTACATCGAGCCGACGACCGACACGCTGCACGGCTTCGACGCGCAGTACACGCTGCCGATCGGGGCGAACACCATCACGGTCGGTTTCGACCGCCACGTCGACAAGTCGCTGTTCATCAACGGCGTCTACGCCGTCGGGTATTGGCCCTACGACACGACCCCGAGCGACTACTATACGCTCGAGTCCGGCACCGACACGTACTTCACGGTCGCGAGCACGTCCGAGAGCGTGCGCGGCTCGTTCCAGCTGCTGCCGGACCTGCAGCTCGACGCCGGCGCCTATTTCTCGAACACGAGCTACGTCGGTTCGCGGTTCGATCCCCGTGCCGGCTTGACGTTCCGGCCGAACGCGAACACGAGCGTGCGCGCGTCGTGGGGGAGCGCCTACGTCGCTCCCTACTACGGACTGGTCACCGGCACGACCGAGAAGATCACCGGCGGCTCACTCATCGTCCCGACGACGACCTTCAACCCCGAGACGTCGACCGGCTGGGACATCGGCGGCGACTACAAGTACGGTCGCGACAGTCTGGTATCGCTCGACCTCTACGACTCGACGATCTACAACCGCTACGCACAGATCGTCGAACCGGTCTCCGGCACGTTCGACGGCAAGCCGTATTCGTCGGAAACGATCAACTCTTCGCAAGGCGACGGCCGCCAAGCGGGCGTCGAGCTCTCGCTGGTGCATCAACCGCGCGTCGGCTTCGGCTACCGCGCGATGGTCGATCTGCTGCGCGACTACTCCTACAACCAAGTCCCCTCGAAGTCGGGAACGCTGTTCTTCGAGCTGCCGGCCGACGGCGTCCAGCTGCCGGGCTATCCCGACAGCAAGATGCGCGGCGATCTCTTCTACACGTTCCCCAGCGGCAGCTCGGTTCGCTTCAGCAGCACGACCTACGGGGCGAACAACGCCTTCGGTCAGCCGGGCTTCACCGAGTTCGACGCCGCGCTCAAGTTCCCGACGCGAGCGTTCGACATCACCCTGGGCGCGCGCAACCTGTTCGACAAGGACGGCAACCAGGTCGGCGGCATCTACTACGGCGGTTACACGTCCGAGGCGCTGGGCGGCGGTGTCGGGCCGACCAACCTCGAGTACGTCCAGCCGCGCACGGTCTACCTCGAGCTCAGCCGCCAGACCGGCTTCTGATCTCGATCTCCTCGAAGCTGCTCGCTGCCGGGTGCGTCGTGGTCGCACCCGGCGGCGTGTCGGCCGGGCGCAGCAGCCGCACCGTCTGCATCCCGGCGCCGCGCGCGGCGTCGAGCTCGGCGTCGACGTCGCTCAGGAACACGATCTCACCCGCCGGCAGCCCGATCGCGCGCGCGATCGTCGCGTAGGACGCCGCCTCGCGTTTGGGGCCGCTCGTCGTGTCGAAGTTGCCGCTGAAGAGCGAGCGCAGATCGCCGGCCGGCGTGTGGCCGAACAGCGTGCGCTGTGCCGCGATCGACCCCGACGAGTACACGTACAAGCGCAGTCCCGCCGCATGCCAGCGGCGCAGCCCGGCGACCGCGTCGGGATAGACGTGCGCGGGGATCTCGTTGCGGCGGTAGCCCTGGGCCCAGATCAGCCCTTGCAGCGCCTTGAGCGCGGTGGACTTGCGGTCTTCGGCGATCCACCGGTGCAAGTACGCCAGCACGGTCGCATCGTCGACGTCGGGCTCCTCATCGGCCTCACGGGCCGCGTCGCGCATCGCCGCGGCGACGTCGGGCTCTTCACGATGGGCGGCGACGAACGCGTCCAGCCGCGCGTCGGCGTACGGAAAGAGGACCTCGTGCACGAAGGCGATCGTGCTGGTGGTCCCCTCGATGTCGGTCAGTACCGCGCGCGCGGTCAGCGCGACCGGCACGTTACTCGTAGAGCGGGAAGCGCCGGGCGATGGGGTCGCCGGTGAACTGCGCGACCCACCCGGACGCGTCGGTGAACAGCCGGATCGCGGTGAACTCCGGATCGGGGCCCATGTCGAACCAGTGCGTCGTCCCGGCGGGGACCGAGATCAGATCGCCGCGGGTGCAGATCATCTGGTGCACGCGACCGCCGATGCGCAAGTAGAACGCGCCGCTGCCCTCGACGAAGAAGCGGACTTCGTCCTCGCTGTGGGTGTGCTCGTCGAGGAACTTCTCGCGCATGGGCGCGGTGTTCGGCGCCCCCTTCGCCAGCCGGATCACGTCGGCTGCCTCGTACCCGCACTCCGCGCGCAAGCGTGCGACGTCGTCCGCGTACGCCGCCAGCACGTCCGCCGGCGTCGCGTCCGACGCGATCGCCGCGTCGGCCGCCCAGCGCTCGAAACGCACGCCGACGCCGTTGAGCGTCCGGGTGATCTCGGCACGGTCGGTCGTGTCGAGCAGCATGCGCGCGGGGTCGGCGTCGTCGTAGACGCGCAAGGTCGAGGTCAACACGGCGTTCATCGCAGTCTCCGTTCTTCGAGGTGGCAGGCCAACAGGAACTCGAGTCCCTCGACGCGGCGGCGCGCCTGCGCGGCGTCCGCGCCCCACGCGTACAAGCCGTGACCGGCCAGGAGATAGCCCGGGACGGCGGGTTCGTCGCCGAGCTGCGACTCGATCCGTGCCGCCAGCGCCTCGGTGTCCTGGTCGTTGGCGAACACCGGGATGTCGACGACGCTCTCGTGCGTGCGCAGCCCCAGCGCCTTGTGCATCTCGTAGCCCTCGGTGCGCACGAACCCGCGCGCGGCGTCGAGCTTGGAGAGCACGGTCGCCGCCAGCGAGTGCACGTGGAAGATCGCGCCGAGCCGCAGGTCGCGGCGATAGCGCGCCAAGTGCAGCGGCGTCTCCGCCGACATGCCGGGCGGCACCGGCTCGTCGAGCGCCAGCGTGGCGACGTCGATCCGGCGAATCGTGCCTTTGTCAACCCCGCTGCGGGTCACGACGGCGTGGAAGGCGTCCAGACGGCACGAAAAATTGCCGCCGGTGGCGGGCACCCAGCCGCGCGAGGCGGCGAAGCGCCCGAACGCCGCGATCTCTTCGACCACCGCCGGCGGCGGTGCCGGCAGCACCGTGATCACCCCAGGCGGAACCACCGCCCATGCCTGGCCGGTTGCAGCAGCGATGAAAGACGAGCGCGTGCGCGACGAGCGCGTCCTGGTCTACTCGACCGACGGCAGCCTGCCGCTCCCGAGCGCGCCCCGGCTTCCGGCGCCGGCGCCGGGTGCCGGGCGGGCGCTTCCCGACGACGGCGTCGTGCGGGTCGCGCGCGAACGCCGCCGCGCCAGCAGCGTCACCCTCGTGCACGGCCTTGCCGCGAACGAGCTGGCAACCGTCGGCAAGGAGCTCAAGCGCCTGTGCGGCACCGGTGGCACGGCCAAGAACGGCGTCGTCGAGCTGCAGGGCGATCACCGCGACGCGGTGGTCGCGTACTTCGAGCAGCGCGCGCGGCGGGTCAAGCGCGCCGGCGGCTGACGCTCACAGCACCAGCGAGTCGGGCTGCGAGGTCGTGTAGAGCACGTCGTCCTCGCGATCGATCTCTTCGTCCGAGAGCGCCGAGGACGTGTGACCGAATGCGGTGACGCTCACGTCGCCGAAGTCGCTGGTCGCCGAGTTCTTCGGGGCTTCCGCCGCGTTTCGCACGTCCGTGGCCTGCGTTTCGATCGACGCGTCGACGATCGTGCGCGACGCGCCGTCGACGAGCGTTTCGGCGCCCTTGCCTTCTTGCGAGGCTCCCCCCTCGAGCAGGTCTCCGGTATCGCTCTGCGCGCCGTCGAGCACGCCCGCTTGCGCGGCGCCGAGGACGTCGAGCGTTCCCGACGCGGTCGCGTGGATGCCGACCTGCGCCGAGGCCAGCGTGCTTGTCGCGTTCTGTTGCGGTGCCTTGGACTGCTCGTTGCCGGCGGAACTCGTCTGGGCCGAGCTCACCGTGTCGTCCAGCGCGACGTTCAGGGTGCCGTCGTTCTTCGCCGAGGTGCCGTCCGCTTCGAGCGAGGTCGCGGCGCTCGCGATGCTGCCGGTCGTCAAGGTGGCCGACTCGTCGGCGACCACGTCGGCCTTCGCGATGTTGGTCGAGCCGCCGACCGAGATGCCGGCGGTCAGCGACGCGCTCGTCCCGGCACCGCCCTCGCTGAACGTGAAGCTGTTACCGAACCCGTCGCGCACCGCGATGTTCACGGCGCCCTGTGCCCCGGTGCCGATCGTGAGCGTGTCACCGAACGCGTCGACCGCACTCGCCGCCGCGGGCGTCGCATCGCTGAGCGCGCCGCCGTCGCTGGTCACCCGCGCGATCTCTTCCCCCTGTGCGTCGCGGCTGAAGGTGAACACCGTCCCGTTGAGCGCCGCACCGTCGACCGTGGTCGTGCCGCTGCCGTCGAGCAACCGGACCGAGTCGGTCGTCACCCCGTCATCGACGGTCACGCTCTCGAGCGCGACGTCGCCGCCGGTGCGTAGGGCAGAGACGACGCCGTCCGCGCCGCCGACGTAGCGCGAGACGCCCTTGGCATCGGTGACGGTCACGGTCAAGCCCTCGATCGAGCCACCCGGCGCGACCAACTGGCTCAGCGCCGCCGGAGCCGCGCTCGCCAGCTTCGTGTCCGACCCGGCCGCGCCGGCCAGGCCCACCACCTGGCCGGCCAGCGTCGCCAGGGGGACCTGGGCCAAGCTGGCCGGACCATTGCGGCTGTCGTAGGTGATCGTCTGGCCGTCGCGGTGCTCGACCGCGAGGTAGGTGTCGTCGGCGCGCAGCGTCACGGTGAGATCGCTGTTGCTGCCGTTCAGACCCTGGACCTCGAGGATCGCCACGTCGTCGCCCGTCAGCTTGGCGCCGGTGATCGGTGCCGGCCCCTCGGTGAGCGAGCGCGGCGCGCCGTTGCCGTCGTAGAGCGTCACGGCGATCTGCGCCGTGAACGTCCCCTGCGGCGTCGCGCTGCCGTCGCCGGCAGGGCTTTTCGCGTCCAGGCCGCGCGCCGCGGCGGACGCGAGCGGCTGCGTTGCCGTCGCGTGGAGATGCAAGGTCACCGGGGACGACGACGACACGCAAGACCTCCCTGTCCGACGTTTCCTCTTTCGGTATCGGCCGCTTGCCTTCGGCCCTCGACCGCCGGTCGGCCTCTCGGCCCCCAAATCGACCTATCCGTTCCGCTAGAGAGTGGTCGACCGGCCACGGACCGAAGCCGGGCTGCCATGCTCTGGTTGCGCACCCTCGTGCTCGTCGTCCTGACCGCCGCGCTGAGCGGCGGTCTCCCTCGCGCCGCCCACGCGGCCGACCCGACTCCGGCGCCCAGCCCCGCGCTGCCCTCCGAGACGCCGGTCGTCACCCACCACCACGCGCGCATCAACGGCACCGACATCGCGTACACCGCACGCGCCGGGCTGCTGGTGATTCGCGGCGACGACGGCAAGCCGACGACCTCGATGTCGTACGTCGCGTACACGCGCGACGACGTCGCCGATCGCATGCACCGCCCGCTCTCGTTCGTCTACAACGGCGGCCCCGGATCCTCGACGGTGTGGCTGCACATGGGCGCGTTCGGGCCGCGCATGGTCGTGACGGCGAACGCCACCACGACGCCGCCGGCGCCGTATCGCCTGGTCGACAACGCCGACAGCCTGCTCGACGCGACCGATCTGGTCTTCGTCGACGCGCCCGGCACCGGCTACGGCCGCGCCTACGATCCCAAGGCGGTGTTCGGTATCGACCAAGACGCGGCGACGTTCGCGACCTTCGTGCAGCGGTACCTGACGACGTCCGATCGCTGGAACAGCCCGAAGTTCCTGATCGGCGAGAGCTACGGGACGACCCGCTCGGCCAACCTCGTCAACGTGCTCGCGCAGCGCGGCATCGCCTGCAACGGCGTCGTGCTGATCTCGACCGCGCTCGACTACGCGACGCTCATCGCCGCACAGGACAACGATCTGCCGTTCGTGCTGTTCTTGCCCTCGGAAGCCGCCGTCGCCTACTACCACCATGCGCTGCCGCAGCAGCCGGCCAACCTCGACGCGTTCCTGGCCGAGGTTCGGCACTTCGCGGCCACCGAGTACGCGGCGGCGCTGATGCAGGGCGACCGGCTGGACCCGCAGACGCGCGCGCACATCATCGAACGGCTGCACGCCTACACCGGTCTGAGCGCGCACTACATCGACCTGGCGAACCTGCGCATCTGGGCCGAGCACTTCGAGAAGGAACTGCTGCGCGACCAGCGCCGCACCGTCGGCCGTCTCGACTCGCGCTTCACCGGCATCGATCGCGACGCGACCGACGATTCACCCGACTACGATCCGGCCGACACCGCGCTCGAGCCGGTCTACACGACGCTGTTCAACGTCTACAGCCGCGACGCGCTGGACTGGAAGCCCAACGAAGAGTACCGCATCACCGACTACGGCGAGGTGTTCCGGGACTGGGACTTCAAGCGCACGGCCGCGATCGCCGGCTTCGCCGGCAAAGTGCTCGCCCCCGAAGTGGTCGACGATCTCCGTCAAGCGCTTAGCCAAAATCCCTCGCTGCGCGTGTTCGTCGCCAACGGCTTGTTCGATCTGGCGACCCCGTTCATGAACACCGAGTACACGATCGCGCACTTGGAGCTCGACCCCAGCCTGCGCGACCACGTGCACCTCGCGTACTATCCGAGCGGGCACATGATCTATGCCGATCCGGCGTCGCACGCGCGCCTGTCGGCCGACCTGCGGAACTTCATCACCGGGCTCGCGCACTAGCGCGAGCCCGGTCCTTCTTTCGTGCGGACCGCCGCGAGGCGAGCCGGTTAGCCGGGGATGTTGAAGGACATCGTCTTCGAGCCGGCCTGGTTCAGCGCGGGGTCCTGGCTGCTGCTGACGTTGACGACGAGGATGTTCTTGAAGTTGTTCCGCGTCGGCGCGTAGGCGACTTTGAAGTTCAGCGCCTTGACCGGGTGATTCCAGCTGATGGTCAGGGTGTTCGCGCCGGGCTTGACGGTCGTGGTGACGTCGTCGTACGCGGCCATGTGGAGGTGATCGATCTCGCGGCCGTCGATCCGCACGGTGACGCCGGGATCCTCCGGGAGCATGTTCTTGAAGATCGTGATCGGGCCGTTCGCGCTGGTGCCGTTGTCGGACGCTTGCTGCTGCGCGAAAGCCGGGGTCGCCAGGGCGGTCAGCGCCGCCGTGAGAATGAGAGCGTGGGTGCTGCGCATGGCAGCGTTGTACCCGTTTGCGGACATTTGACGGCCGAACGCTCGGCCGGTTCAGCGATAGAGGTCGCGGCGCGTCGGCGGAACGTCGGTGACGCCGTTGGAACGGGGCTTCCCGAGCAGCGTTTGCATCAATCCCATGCGGCCGAGCGCGAAGCCGCGCGCGCTGCCGGCCATGTAGATGCGCCAGATGCGTTCGGTGCGCGCGTCGGTCGCGTCGATCGCGGTCACGCGATTCGCCTCCAGATTCGTCCCCCAGGCACGCAGCGTGCGGGCGTAGTGCTCGCGCAGGTTCTCGACGTCGCGCACTTCGAAACCGACCGATTCCGCCGCGCGGGTGGTGACGTCGACCGGCACCAAGTCGCCGTCGGGAAACACGTAGCGGCCGATGAAATCGTCGCTGGCGCGATACCCTTTCCCGTCGCGGCCCTGCTGCACGATGCCGTGGTTGAGGAACAGGCCACCCTCGCGCAGCGCGCGGTACGCGCAGCGGAAATACTCACCCAGCCGTTCGCGCCCGACGTGCTCGACCATTCCCACCGACGCGATCGCGTCGAACTGCAGGTCGCCTAGCTCACGGTAGTCACGCAGCTCGACCCGCGCGCGATCCTCGAGTCCGGCCTCGGCGATGCGGCGCTGCGCTTCTTCGTGCTGGCGGCGCGAGAGCGTAACGCCGAGCGCGCGCGCGCCGCGCTGCGCCGCCCGCAGCACCAGGCCGCCCCACCCGCACCCGATGTCCAAGAACGTCTGGCCGGCGCGCAAGCGCACCTTGTCGAGGACGTAGTCGAGCTTCGCGCGCTGCGCGCCGTCGAGGTCGGTCACGCCGTCGTCCCAATATGCGCACGAGTACACCAGCTCGCGGCCCAGGAAGGTGCGGTAGAACGCGACCGGCTGGTCGTAGTGGAACCCGATCGCCGCCGCGTCGCGCGCTTTCGAGTGCACCTTTCCGTGCAGCCGCGCGCGCCCGTGGTGGTGGCGCGGCGCACGCGGCAAGCGCGCCAGCAGCATCGCTAGGCGCGCCAGCGCGAGCTTCGAGAGCCGCGTCACCGACCGTTCGAGCGTATCCAGCGCGAGCTCGACGTCGCCGACGATGTCGATCCAACCCTCGACGAACGCGCGGCCGGGGTTGGCGTCGAGCGGCGGCGTGAAGGCCGCGCGCAGCGCGTACGGCGCGTTGACCAGCAGCGTGAAGGCGGGCGACGACGCGGGAATCTCGCTGCCGTCCCACAGGCGGACCGCCACCTCGTTGCCGAGCTGTGGGCCGAACAGTCCCTCCAGCACCGCCTTGGAACGCTCGATCGCCGGTTCGGTCGTTACGGTCGCCATCGCGACGTATCCCGCGTCCTCGCCGCGCACCCCTGCGCGGATGCCGCGGGCCCGGCGCTGAACGTCCGCGGATGCGCGCACGCCTCCCGCTCGCGGCCCTTTTCTTGACGTCGGGCATCTTGCATTTCGTGCGCCCGCGTCCGTTCGAGGCCATCGTGCCGCCGCGCTTCGGCGACCCCAAGATGCTCGTACGCATCACCGGCGCGGCGGAGATCGCCGGCGCAATCGGACTGCTGCTTCCCGGCACGCGGCGGCCGGCGGGCATTGGGCTCATGCTGCTGTTGCTCGGAGTCTGGCCGGCCAACATCGGGATGGCGCTCGAGGCGAAGCGCTTCCGGCGCGTCGCGCCGGCTTGGGTCATCTGGGCACGCGTGCCGCTGCAGCTGCCGCTGCTCTGGTGGGTCGACCGCGCCAGCCGATAGACGAGCCCTTCGGTAGAGGTATTGAGCGAGAGCAGGGTCGGTTTTCAGAGCGAGCCAAGTTCGGGAGTACCGCGTACGCCCCCAAGTGCGCCTGCCTCGCTTTCTTGGAGGGACTCACCGTGCGACGAATCGTCTTCGCGCTTGCGTGCGCGGTCGTGTCCGCGACGACGCTCGGCACGCCGTCCGGCGCGTGTGCGGCCGGACCGCCGACCGCGGCCGTACTCGACTTCGACACCAAAGGCCTGACCGGCAGCAATTACGGCCAGTTCGAACCCGGCGTCGCGCTGGCGGACCTGGTGACCGACGCGCTCGTCAGCAAAGGACAGCTCTCGGTCGTCGATCGCAGCCACCTCACCTCGACGCTGAACGAGCACCACTTGGGCGCGGGCGGCGAGGTCGATCCGGCCTCCGCCGTCAGCGCCGGCCGGCTCATCGGAGCGCGCTATCTCATCTCCGGCAACGTGGTGCAGTTGGACGTCACCGGGCGCAGCGGCGGCGCCGGCTTTCTGCCGGCGTTGCCGGCTCGATCGCGGGCTCGGTGCACAGCAGCCGTACGACGCTCAAAGTCTCGGTTAAGGTCGTCGACGCGCTGACCGGGCGCATCGTGCAGTCGTTCAACGACGAGCGCAGCGAGAACGCGACCTCGCTGGGCCGCAACGGTTGGTCGGGCACCGTCGCGGGCGGCTACTCGAACTCGAACTTCACCAGCTCGTCGATGGCCACCTCATCAACGACTCGACCGACACCTGCGTCGGGCGCATCGTCTCGGGCAAAGTCGTCGCGGTAGAGGTCTTCGCCGAGTGAACGACCTCGAGTCCGAGCCACGCCGGTTCTCGTTGGTCGATACTGACAGTCACGATCGATAATCAATAATCGCAGCTCGACGGGAGCAGCACGCGACCGACCTGTAGTGCCATACTAGCGGACGACGGAATATATCGTCGTTCGCTGCGCACCACAGGATGGTCTTGTCACGGCCACATACAAGCGCGGCTGCGTCCTTCAAACGCCGAGGCGTACGTCAGTCCTCCTCATCGCTATGTTCTGCGCCACGGTTCGGCCCGTGAACGCGCAGCCGAACGCGTCCATCATCGTGAGTGGCGCGCTCGAACACGGCTCGGCCGACCATGCCGATCTCACCCTAAGATTCTCGGGCCCAATACCGCGCTGCAACGTTCCGCCGCAAGCCGCAAGCGCGATTGTTGTGCAATGCATACAGACGCGTATCGCGCCGCAGTTTAGGCCAATCGCCGTCGCAGGCGCACTCGTAGAGTCCGTCCGGGTCAACCTCATCGGCGGCGACCTCAACATACTGATCCTCGTCGCAGTCCCGGCTCACGTCGATTTCTCCGCCACGGCAAACACCATCGAACTATCGATCTCTCGCGATCGTAGCCCCCCGAGCAAGCAAGAAGCAATGAGGCGACTGCCCATCGTGCTCGGCGCGACGACTGCCGTCGTCATCTTACACTTCGCCGACGTGAGCGAGATTGCGGGTGCCCTCATCGAGGGGCAGACCGTGCCTGTTAATGATACCTTTGCGCCGCAACCATCACAAATCAGCCAAAGCGCCTCATCAATCGGCGGCGCCTCCGGCGGCATCGTTGCGGCGCAATCGATATCGGTCGCAAGCCCAGCGTCGACGCAGGCCCTCGGGCAGAAGCTGACGGACGAGCTCGCCATTGATCGCCGCCTCAACGCGATCATCCTTACCGGTACGCCGGAACGCGTCGCCGAATTGCGCAGCCTAATCGCACAACTGGACGTGCCCCTTCCAACCGTGACCCTCGAAACGCAGATCGTCGAGCTTACCGACAGTGCCGCTAAGCAAGTCGGCATCGACTACACAAACGCCGGCGGTCCCATTGCTGCCGTTTCGACGCAGCTCAAAAGCCAAAGCCTCGCCACGTCGAGCTTGAACTTGCAGGCACAAATCTACGACGTCGTTACGAAGGGTGGCGGAAAACTTCTTGCGCGACCGAGCATCGTCGCGCAAAGCGGGTCGCCGGCATCGATTCTCACCGGCGATGAGATTCCGGTCGTTACGACGTTGACGAGCTTCGGCTCGGCGACTCTTACGCAGCAACAGGTGCAGTACGTGACCGTCGGCGTGAATCTTCAAATTCAGCCACGCGTTTCGCCTGACGGCTTCATCAACTTCCACATCTACTCGGAAGTCTCCAGTGTGAGCTCATACGTGCAGGGCTACCCCGAAATCACACAACGTACGGCGACGACGGCGGCGACTGTACGTGACGGTCAGTCCTTCGTTATCGGAGGCTTGATAGAGGACAGCGAGATCAACAGCCTTTCCAAGATCCCGCTTTTAGGCGACCTACCCCTACTTGGGAGTTTCTTTCGAAACCGTACCGAGCAACGGGTAAACACAAATCTCTATATCGTCGTCACGCCGCACATCACCAATGCGCCGTCTCCGGATCAAAGCCACTCTTGAAAGGTTCATCGACTGTGCAACGATCGATAGTCGCGCTACTAGCAGTCTGCGCCGCGACGCTATGCGGTTGCGGAGTCGGCGGCAGCGGTACTGCTCCGCCCCCGCCGGGCAATTTCGTTACGCTCCACCAACACTACTACCCGTTCTTCGCATACAATAGCTGCCTGCAAAACGCGGACGTCCCCGAACTCAACTCACGTCTCACCGCAAAGTCTTGGACCCGCACCAGTTCCATCGAAGACAATGACGGTGCTTGCACGTTTGCCACGGGTACAACCAGCGACCCAGCCGTCCATGCGTCAAGCTTCACAAGCAGCAATGCGGAAAATGCCGACTTCATATGGTACTCGGGGCACGGAGACGACGGCTTCATTGTACTGAACGAATACGATCCAACGGGCAGCAACGAAGGCGACTGCAGCTCGAAGGGGTACTCGCCGGACGTCGAATGCTTCAACGGGGCCTCCGCGAACGTTCCGATGGCCGGGCGGCTGAAGTGGATCTTCGCGTATGCATCCGTCTGTACCACGGATCAGAACTGGCCCTATATCTTCAACACGAGCTCGCAAGGTCTTCATGGCTACTATGGCGTCGAAGGCGAGCCGACCGACCTGCCGGACACCGCGAAAAACGTCGCCGACACGTTCGTCTCCGCTGCGGCCAACGTCGGCTCAAACTCCGGCACCGACGTTCACGATGCCTGGCGAGATGCGGTCGGAGCTGCCAATACAAATTTCGGCGAATGGGAACTCGAAGACGCGAGCGGTATCAATAGCAACGGGGCTGATCTCGGCAACGGCGATCATCTCGGAAGCACAGAGCAGAGTACGGGCGTCTACTCGGACAGCAATCCGGTGGTCTACACCGACAATGACGGTTCTACGGCCTATCCACTCCCGATCGTTCCGCAGTCTCAGATATCGTCGTCCTCCCCCGGGCAATATCTACCGTTGGCGATGACGACCGAGTCGTACAGCGATGCGGCGCTTTTTTCGGCCGCGAATGCACAGAATCCGGGCGTAACGACCGAGTCCCCTTCTTCGAACGAGTACCGGATGGCAGGCTCTGCTTTTGTAGCAAGCCACTATGAGGGAAGCCAAGGGTTGATCGCCAGCGGATCGAGCACTCGCGTGCCAATGAACTACGCTGTTTCGGCTGCCGAGAACTTCGCCATCTCGAGCCAGCAAAGTTACAACCCTCTGCCCAGCGACGCGCAGCTGCAAAACGTGGTCTCCGTCTACATGACAACGGGCAGTGAGGCGCCCGTCCTGATAGGTTACGACTTCGTCTGGAAGCATAACACCCCGATCCTCGGCGGCGATTTCATTCGAGTCGGTGTGGACAACACCGAGAAGCAGGTCTGCACCGAAACGAAGGTCATCGTCGTCGGCCCGCACGGGCCTGTCCCGACATGTATTCAGTGGGAGATGACTTACACGCTCCACCTCAACTATTACTATCGCCTGTGGCGCGAACCAAATGCCGTTCGCTATCCTACGGGGGTGAACGGGACCGGCTCACCCGCTCTTTCACCGGCCCAAGCCTTCTCCATCGCGTCTCAGGATCAATCGATCAAAGGGGCCACCACGCTGGGGCAGCCCCTGGGCTACCTGTATGGCTATTGGACGCCATCGATAACGTCGACCGACAACACAGCCTACCCCGCGTTTCATTTCTTCTATAGCGGACACTATGTCGTCTCGGTAGACGCATATTCCGGCGCCGTGGAGAGCATTGATGCCTTCGTTCAATAAGATGTTCGCCGTAGTAGTGCTGGCCGTGCTCGGCGTGGCAGCGCACGAAACGCCCGCAACGGCGACGCAACAGATGCCGCAGGTGCGAAATATTCACCGCCGGCCGCTCGTGCTTCGAAATGCGAACATCGTCAACGATGCGATCGCCCGAACCGCTCGTGCCGAGCGCTTTCGGATCAACCATCGGGGTCCGATGCCCTCTGTCCGCCTGCTCGCCACGCGGTCCGTGACGACGCGCGACCTCGCCGCGATCGGCTTTACTCGGCTCAACGGCCCGAGCTCCGGACTGCTTGTGCAGACGCAGGTCGTCGATCGAACCGGCACGTGGATTCACTCATACGTTTACAGCCAAACCACTCATGTCATAGAATATGGAATGATTCAGCTGACACCGGCCGGCAGTTCGTCGTCGACGCCTGCAAAAGCTCACTGAGGCGCGTTTGCGAAGCACCTTCGCGGGAATCGTGGTCGCGCTGCTGACCGGGTGCGCGGCTGCCCCCACGGTTCCCGCGCCGGCCCGGGTCGTCTCCTACTGCCCCGCTGGGAGTTCCGCGGATACGGAAGCGCTCCGTCGGGTCGCCAGCGCTCTTGTCGACGAAGCGTATTTCACCGCCGCCCCGTACGAGACGTTACGCCCCTTCGAAGACCTCGTCCAAAATGAAGTCAGAGCTCCGGCCGGCGGCGTCGTCGGGTACTGGAGCGTCGATCGCTTCCACGACCAAGTCCCGATCATCGACAACGACGTGCAGGCGCGACACTATCGCATCGACGCGGTCGCCGTTTCGGACGACGGTCGGCACGTAGGTCCGCTGCGCTTCGTCTTTCTCGGCCTCTCGGAGGATCATCGTCCCCCGGTCAGACTCTGGCTTGTCGCCTCCTCGACGGATTTCGAGAACGTCTGCCGCTGAGCGGACGCGGGAGCCACGGCGCGGCACGGATAACCCGGCGGCATCGCCGACTTCTCGCTGGCCGAAGCGCGACGGATCGCGCTGGCGGCGCAAGGCTTCACCGACCCGCCGCCGCGGGGCGCCGTCGACCGTCGTCTGCTGCGGCGGGTCTTCGCGCGGGTCGGACTCATCCAGATCGACAGCGTCAACGTACTGGTGCGCTCGCACTACCTGCCGCTCTTCTCGCGGCTGGGCGACTACGAACCGGGCGTGCTCGAGGATGCGGCGTACGGACGCGACCGCATCCTCTTCGAGTACTGGGGTCATGAGGCGTCGCTGCTGCCGCTCGCCGCGCACCCGCTCTTGCGCTGGCGGATGGAGCGCGCGCGCAGCGGCGAGGGAACCTGGGGGCGGCTGGCGCGGCTGCGGCGCGACAACCCGCACGTGCTCGAGCGCGTGCTGGCGCGGCTGGCCCACGAGGGTCCGCTCGGCGCGGGCGCGTTCGAAGGCCCGCGCGGCGAGGGCGGCTGGTGGGGCTGGAGCGAGGCGAAGAACGCGCTCGAGGCGCTGTTCTGGTCGGGCGAGATCACGACCCGGACGCGGCGCGGCTTCGAGCGCATCTACGACCTGACCGAACGCGTCATCCCAGCCGAGATCCTCGCGCTGCCGACGCCCGGCGAAGCCGACGCGCAGCGCGAGCTGGTGCGCACCTCGGCGCGCGCGATGGGGATCGCGAGCGAGCGCGATCTGCGCGACTACTTCCGGCTCGACCTCGCCGACGCGCGCGCCCGCGTCGCGGAGCTGGTCGAGAGCGGCGAGCTCACGCCGGTCACGGTCGAAAGCCTCCGTGGGACGCGGTACCTCGCCCCCGGCACGAGGGTGCCGCGGCGCGTGCACGCGCACGCGCTGCTCTCACCCTTCGATTCGCTGGTCTGGAACCGCGATCGCACGCGCGAGCTGTTCGGCTTCGACTACCGCATCGAGATCTACGTCCCGCGGCACAAGCGCGTCCACGGCTACTACGTGCTGCCGTTCCTGTTCGGCGACCGGCTGATGGCGCGCGTCGACCTCAAGCACGATCGCCAAGCGCGCATCCTGCGCGCGCACGCCACCCACCTCGAGCACGGCGTCCCCCGCCGCGAGGTTCTCGCCGCGGTCCGCACCCAACTGGAGTCGATGGCACACTGGCTCGGCGCCGACAAAGTCACGATGCGCTAGCGCGACGAGAAAACGGTGATGGACCGAGCGCAGGAGCATGGTCACATCACCGTTGCGGTTGTTGCGAGGTCGGTCCGGGGGCCCCACGCCCTAGGCGTTGGGGGGCGCGGAGCCGGGGGCGGAGCGCCGTTTAGTGATACGGGGTGGGCAGGGCGGTCGGCGAGGCGAACGTGCCCGGTGGGTAGTTCGCGGCTTGGGGTTGGTATTGTTGGCGGCGTGAGAGGACCGTCGAGGGCTGCGTCGTGCGCATCTCGATCGTCGAGCCGGGGCCGATCACGACGTTGCTGCCCAGGCTGGCCGCGTAGATAGCGCCGCCGACCGCGCCGACCGCGCCGCCGGCGTTGGTGCCGAGCTTCTTGCCGACGAAGTTGCCGACCAGATCGCCGATGACGGCGCCGATGACGGCGCGGGCGCCCTTGTTGCCCTGCTCCTTCGCATCGAGCGAGAGCACCGAACCCGTCAGCGACGCCGTCGTCCCGTCGGCCAGCGTGATGCGATCGAAGGCGAGCGCGACCGCGCCCTTCTTGAGGCCGCCGGCGCGGCCGACAGCCTTGACGTGACCGTAGACCTTGGCGGCCTGAAAGCGTCCGTCGTCGCCGGGATACGGCGGCTGCACGTCGAGCACGAACGGATCGCCGACCTGCGCGGTCTTGCTCGAGATCGATTGTTCGAGCACGCCGGTGATGATCGTTTGCGAGGGCAGCAGTTGATCGGCGCCCGGCGGGCCGCCGTTGAACTGCTGCGCTCCAGCAGCCAACGGCATCGCTGCAATAAGCGCAGCGGTGACCGCGACCAGTATCCTGCGGGACATCGGGTACCTCTTGCGGGGGCGGGGTATCGACATGAGAACGATCCTCGGGCTCCCAGCGTTCCCGCAGAAATACCCGAAGCGCCGGTCGCCCGGCGCCTCGGAGGGGAACTCGACCGCGATCGGTGTCAGCCGATCAGCGGCACCAGCTCGCGATCGATCTCGCCGCGCAGCCCGGAGTCGGCGCGCAGCGCGGCGGCCTTGTCGAGCTTCTCCCACGGCAAGTCGAGCTCGGGACGGCCGAAGTGGCCGTACGCCGCGGTCTGCTTGTAGATCGGGCGGCGCAGGTCGAGGTTGTGGATGATGGCGGCGGGGCGCAGGTCGAAGTGGCGTTTGACCAGTTCCGCGATCGTCTCTTCCTCGATCTTGTTGGTGCCGAACGTCTCGACCAGCACGCTGACCGGGTGCGCGACGCCGATCGCGTATGCGACCTGGATCTCGCAGCGGTCGGCGAGCCCCGCCGCGACGACGTTCTTGGCGACGTAGCGCGCCGCGTACGCCGCCGAGCGGTCCACCTTGGTCGGGTCCTTGCCGGAGAACGCGCCGCCGCCGTGCCGCGCCATCCCGCCGTACGTATCGGCGATGATCTTGCGGCCGGTCAAGCCGGCGTCGCCCTTCGGACCGCCGATGACGAAACGCCCGGTCGGGTTGACGTAGACCTTGAGATTGTTGTCGCGCAGCCCCTTGGGGATCACCTGATCGATGATCTGCTCGGTGACTTCGCGCCGGATCAGGTCGAGCGGGACGTCGGGATCGTGCTGGGTCGAGATGACGACGGCGTCGACGCGCACCGGCTTGAGCCCGTCGTACTCGACCGTGACCTGCGACTTGCCGTCGGGGCGCAGGTAGCCGATCGTCTTGTTCTTGCGCGCGGCCGCGAGCAAGCGGGTGAGGTCGTGCGCCAGCGTGATCGGCAGCGGCATGAGCTGCGCGGTTTCACGGCACGCGTAGCCGAACATCATCCCCTGGTCGCCGGCGCCGGTCAGCTCGAACGGATCGTGCTGACCGGTCTCCTTGACTTCCAGCGATTGATCGACGCCCATCGCGATGTCGGGCGACTGCTCGTCGACCGAGACGCTGACGCCGCAGGTCTCGTAGTCGAAGCCGACCGCCGAGCGATCGTAGCCGATCTCCTTGATCGTCTCGCGGACGATCTTCGGGATGTCGACGTACGTCTTGGTCGTGATCTCGCCGGCGATGTGGATCTGGCCGGTGATCGCGAACGTCTCGCACGCGACGCGGCCATGCGGGTCGTCGGCGAGGATCGCGTCGAGCACCGCGTCGGAGATCTGGTCGGCGACCTTGTCGGGATGCCCTTCGGTCACCGACTCCGAGGTGAACAGACGCTGATACGCCATGCTAGGTGCCCTCGCTCCACGACGCCATGTACTTGACCTGCTCGGGCGTCGGGGTGTCGATGCTGATGCCGAACGCGGCCAGCTTGAGCTGTGCGACTTCTTCGTCGATGTGGTCGGGAACCGAGTAGACCTTCTTCTCGAGGGTCTGGTAGTTCTGCGCCAGGAACGCCGCCGCCATCGCCTGGTTGGCGAACGACATGTCCATCACCGCGGCCGGGTGACCCTCGCCGGCGGCCAGGTTGATCAGGCGGCCCTGACCCAGCACGCGAACCGTGCGGCCGTTCTTGAGCGCGTACGCTTCGACGAACTCGCGCGGCGTCGTCTTGCCGGTCGAGAGCAGCTCGAGCGCGTCGAGGTCGAGCTCGTCGTTGAAGTGCCCCGAGTTGCAGACGATCGCGCCGTCCTTCATCACCTCGAAGTGCTCCTTGCGGATCACGTGGTAGTTGCCGGTGACGGTGATGAAGACGTCGCCGCGCTTGGCGGCTTCCGCCATCGGCAGCACCTCGAACCCGTCCATCGCGGCTTCGAGCGCCTTGCGGGGATCGATCTCGGTGACGACGACGTGGGCGCCCAGGCCCTTGGCGCGCGAGGCGACGCCGCGCCCGCACCAGCCGTAGCCGACGACCACGACGGTCGAGCCGGCGATCAGCACGTTGGTCGCGCGGATGACGCCGTCGAGGGTCGACTGGCCGGTCCCGTAGCGGTTGTCGAACATGTGCTTGGTCAGCGCGTCGTTGACGGCGATGACCGGGTAGGGCAGCACGCCGTCCTTCTCCATCGCGTGCAGACGGATGACGCCCGTCGTGGTCTCCTCGCAGCCGCCGATCATGTCCCGCAGCAGCGCGTTGTGCTTGGTGTAGATGGTGGTGACGAGATCGCAGCCGTCGTCCATCGACATCTGCGGCTTCGCGGCGATGACGGCCTCGATGTGGCTGTAGTACGTCTTCTCGTCTTCACCCTTGATGGCGAAGGTCGGGATCTCGTAGTGGCTGCACAGCGCGGCCGCGACGTCGTCCTGCGTCGAGAGCGGGTTGGAGGCGCACAGCGCGATGTCGGCGCCGCCGGCCTTGAGGGCCAGCATCAGGTTGGCGGTTTCGGTGGTGACGTGCAGGCACGCGCCGATGCGCACGCCGGCCAGCGGCTTGGTCTTCGCGAAGCGATCGCGGATCTGCCCGAGGACCGGCATGAACGATGCGGCCCATTCGATGCGCGACTTACCGGCGTCGGCCAATGCGAGGTCGCGAACGTCCCCGCGCGCCTTCTCGAGAGTAGGCAAGGATGCACTCCTATGTTCGGATGTCAGTTGTCGTTGTGCGTCCGTGCTTGTTGAAACCAGCTCTACCGGCGCGACCGAACCTCATTCGCCGCGAGGCGTCAGGGGCTCATGCCTGGTAGACCGCGGCGTGGACGGAATCGATGCGTATCTCGACAAGCTGGCGTCCGCCGACCCCACGCCGGGTGGCGGCAGCGCGGCGACGATTGTCGCAGCCTGCGGGGTCGCGCTGTGCGCGATGGTCGCCCGCATCACCGCTACCAGCCCGCGTCACGCCGAGCAGCGCGGCCCGGCCGAGGCGATCGTGCACGACGCCGACGCCCTGCGCGAGCGGCTGAGCGCGGCCCGCGTGGTCGACGAGGACGCGTTCAGCCGGGTCGTGGCCGCCCAGGCGCTCCCGCGCGGCAGCGAGGCCGCGAAGGCGGCACGCACGGCCGCCCTGCAGGCCGCGCTGGTCGGCGCGGCCGAGGCCCCGCTGGCCGCCGCCGGGCTGTGCGCCGAAGGGCTGGCCCTGGTCGAACGGGCCGCGGCGCTGGGCAACGAGCACCTGATCAGCGACGTGGAGTGCGCCGAACACTTCCTGCGGGCCGCGCAGGCGGCGTGCGTCGCCAACGTCCGAATCAATCACCGATATATTCGCGACGAGGCGATCATCCAAGCCCAGAACGAGCGGCTGGCCGTGCTCGTGCGAAGAGGTCCCCCGGCCCACGGGGCGTAGTGTCGCTGCCAATGCTACTCGAACGCGTCAAGCCGCTCGACGATCTTCTGGCGCAAGCCGAAGCACTCGACGACCACAGCGCCCCCGCGCTCAAGAAGACCCTCGGGGTCTGGGGACTGACCGCGCTGGGCATCGGCGCCATCATCGGAACCGGCATCTTCGTGCTGACCGGGAAAGCCGCGGCGCTGAGCGCCGGGCCGGCCGTCGTGCTCTCGTTCGTGGCCGCCGGCATCGTCAGCGCGCTCGCCGCGCTGTGCTACGCCGAGCTGGCCTCGTCGGTGCCGATCTCCGGCAGCGCCTACTCCTACGTCTATGCGACGCTGGGCGAGTTCGTCGCCTGGATCGTCGGCTGGGGGCTGATCCTCGAGTACGCGCTCGGCGCGGCGACGGTCGCGATCGGCTGGTCGGGCTACTTCACCGACTTCCTGGGCACGATCGGCCTGCACATCCCGAAAGCGCTCGCGACCAACCCGTGGGACGGCGGCCTGTTCAACCTGCCCGCCGCCCTGATCATCCTGTTGATCACGGTGCTGCTCATCCGCGGCACCCACGAGAGCGACAACGTCAACAAGATCATCGTGGCCGCCAAGCTGCTGGTGGTGGCGTTCTTCATCGTCATCGGGATCGGCCACGTCAACCCCGCGAACTGGCATCCGTTCGCGCCCTTCGGCTTCGACGGCATCATCAACGGCGCGGGCCTAGTGTTCTTCGCCTACATCGGTTTCGACGCGGTCTCGACCTCGGCCGAGGAAGTGCGCAACCCGGCCCGCGATCTGCCGCGCGGCATCATCGGCAGCCTGGTCATCTGCACGATCCTCTACATCATCGTGTCGGGCATCCTGACCGGCATCCTGCCCTACACGCAGCTCAACGTCCCCTCGCCGGTCTCGTTCTCGCTGATCCAGATCGGGCTGGGCTGGGCGGGCGCGATCGTCGCGCTGGGCGCGATCGCGGGCCTGACGACGGTCTTGCTGGTGATGCTCTACGGCCAGAGCCGCGTGTTCTTCGCCATGTCGCGCGACGGGCTGTTGCCGGCCGTCTTCGCGCGCGTGCACCCGCGCTTCCGCACGCCCTATCTGTCCTCGGCGATCGTCGGCATCGTGGTCGCGGTCGTCGCGGCGGTCGGCCAGCTCGACGTCGTCGCGGATCTGGTCAACATCGGCACGCTGGTCGCCTTCGCGCTGGTCGCGGTCGGCGTCATCGTCTTGCGGCGCACCCGCCCCACCATGCGGCGCGGGTTCCGCGTCCCGGGCAGCCCGGTCGTGCCGGTCCTGGCCGCGCTCGGGGCGCTCTACCTGATCGTCAAGGGCCTGCCGCTGATGACGATCGTGAGCTACCTGATCTGGCTCGTGCTCGGCCTGATCGTGTACTTCACCTACTCGCGCAGCCGCAGCACGGTCGGCATCGCCGAGGCCACCAAGGCGGCGACCCCGGTCTAGCTAGCTGCGGGCCGGCTCGGCGCTGCCGTTGCTGCGCGCGCCGCTGATCGTGGGCGTCGCCAGCGTGCCCTCCGGCGGCCCGGCATCGCGCTGCCCGAGAATCGCCCACGCCGAGAGGACGCCGCCGGCCAGCGCCAGCGTCTCGAGCACCGGGTGATGCAGCCGGTCGTGCAGGCCGAGCGCGCGATCGAGCGAGAGCGCGCCGAAGCCGCGCGCCGCCAGCGCCAACGCCGACGCCGCGTAGAGCACGTTCAGCTCGACGCCGCCCTTCTGCTGGAAGTAGCCGTTCTTGGCGTGCACCGACTGCGCCGCGACGATCATCGTCGAGAGCAGTCCCGCCGGGCCGAGCGGACCGCCCAGTCCCAGCGCGATGAGGATGCCCGAACCGATCTCGGTGGCGGACGCCGCCTGCGCGAAGCGGGCACCGGGCTTGAAGCCGAGCCCTTCGAAATAGCCGGCCGCCTTGTCGGGGCCAGGCCCTTCGAACCAGCCGAACGCCTTTTGCGCGCCGTGCGAAGCGATGCTGCCGCCGACGGCGAGGCGCACCGCCAGCAGCACGAGATCGTCGATCATGTGAGAAGCCTCCGGAGGGCCGCCTATTCGACGGCGGCGGGGTCGCCCGACGCGTCCTCGATCGTCGTGATTCGTTCCGCGCCGTGAATGGTCACGGTCGCGTTTTCCCCGCCTTCGCGTACCGCACCCGAAACGACCGCGTAGTGATCGTGCCCGTGACCGTGACTGTGGTCCGCGTGCAGGGTACCGGCCAGCACCTGGCCGTCGTCGAGGGTGAGGCGAACGGGCTTGCCAACCCAGGGTTTGACTTCGGCGTCTGTCATCGTGCGGGTGCTCCTCGTCGGAATGGTGCGATGGTGAAAGGCCGGACGCGAGGTGTTCCCGTCGCGCAGTCCCCATCCTACCGAGCGACCCGCCTCTGCTACACTGGCACGAGATGGCGCGCGTGTTGCTCCCGCTCCCCGAACGGGACTCCGATCCGAGCGAAGTCGCGATCACCTGGCAAGTCCTGGCGGGTTCGGGTCACGAGGTCGTCTTCGCGACCCAGACCGGCGCAGCCGCGCAGTCGGACGAGGTGATGCTGACGGGGCGCGGTCTGGGCCTGTTCGGGCGCGTGCTCGGCGCGAACGCCGACGCGCGCGCCGCCTACGCCGCGCTGGCGCACCTGCCGCCCTTCCGCGCGCCCGAGCGCTGGGAGACGCTGCGCGCGCGCGACTACGACGCGCTGTTCCTGCCCGGCGGCCACCGCGCGCGCGGGATGCGCGCGTACCTCGAGAGCGCGGTGCTGCAGCAGCTGGTCGTCGACTTCTTCGCGGACGACAAACCGGTGGCGGCGATCTGCCATGGCGTGCTGCTGGCCGCGCGCAGCATCGATCCGCGCACGCGGCGTTCGGTGCTCTACGGCCGGCGCACGACCGCCTTGACCTGGCAGCTCGAGCGCGCGGCCTGGCGCATCGGGCGCATCGCGCGCTTCTGGGATCCCGACTACTATCGCACCTACCGCGAAGCGCCGGATCAACCGCCGGGCTACATGAGCGTCCAGGCCGAGGTCACGCGCGCGCTCGAACGCCCGAGCGACTTCGAGGACGTGCCGCGCGGCGATCCGGACTACCGCCGCAAGACCGCGGGCCTCGCGCGCGACACGCTGACCGACGCGACGCCCGCGTTCGTCGTCCAGCACGGCCGCTATTGTTCGGGCCGCTGGCCGGGGGACGTGCACACGTTGGCCACGACCTTCGACCGCGTGCTGCGCACGCTGCCGGGGAGCTCGCGCTAGGCGACCAGATCGAGGAACGGCCGGATGTTGGCCGGATCGACGTCCATGCCCACCCCGCGCGGGTTCCAACGCGGGTCGTGGAAGTCCGAGCCTGCCGTCATCACCAGCCCCAAGCGGTTCGCCAGCGCGCGGTAGCGCGCGACCTGTTCGGTGGTGTGGCTGGGATAGAAGACTTCCAGCCCGCGCAGGCCGCTTGCGGTCAGCGTCTCGATCACGCTCTCGTCGCGCAGCCGGCCGGGATGGGCGAGCACCGGAACACCGCCGGCCGCGATGACCAGCTCGATCGCGGCGGCCGGGGTAATGTGGTGCGAGGGAACGTAGCCGGGCTTGCCGCGCGAGAGCAGCGTGTCGAACGCCGCCTGCACGTCGCGCACGTGGCCGGCGCGCACGAGCGCTTTGGCGACGTGCGGGCGGCCCAACGCGTGACCGCCGTCGGACTCGGCCACGATCTGTTCTTCGCTGAGCGGGTAGCCGGCGGCCGCGAGCGCGGCCGCCATGCGGCCGACCCGCGAGCGACGGTGTTCGCGATTGCGCGCCAGCGCGTCGGCGAGGGCGCCGGGCCCGGTGGGGATGCGGTAGCCCAGGATGTGGACCTCGCTGCCGTCCCAGGTCGTGTTGATCTCGATGCCGGGGACGACGTGCGCGCCGGTCGTGTCGAGCCCGTCGTAGGCGCGGGTCGTGTCGTGATCGGTGATCGAGAACCACGAGACGCCGCGTGCTCGCATGCGCGCCGCCAGCTCGTCGGCGCGCAGCGTGCCATCGCTCTCGCGCGTGTGCGAGTGGAAGTCGACCGTCAAGCGCCCGCTTCCGGTGGCGGCGGCGCCGGCGGGGGTCCGGACAGGGCGCGCCGTTCGACCAAGAGACGGATCGCGGTACGGACGTTGCCGTCGATCTCGACTTCGGTGAACTCCGGAACGCAGGTCAAGTCGATGCCCCCGGCGTGCAGGTAGGAGCGCGCGATGGCGATCGCTTTGACAGCTTGGTTGGTCGCACCGGCTCCGATCGCTTGGAGCTCGGCATGGGTCTTCTCACGCAGCACGCCCGCCAGGGCGCCGGCGACGGAGTTGGGATTCGACTGAGCGGACACTTTGAGGACGCCGGACGCTGGCGCCCTCTGGGGCTCGATCATGCCAGGCCTCGAAGATTGATGCGTTTGATGTCGAGCGCGCGTCCCGTCGCGACGTCCACCGTCGTGACGGCCGCACAAAACTGCCGTGTACCCGATTTCTGGACGGCGAACCGCTCCGAGACGGTTTTGGTGAATCGCTCGAGCACCGGGCCCGCCTCCATTCCGATGATGCCCTCGGAAGGCCCGGTCATCCCGACGTCGGTGAGGTAGGCGGTGCCGCCGGCGAAGATCTGCTCGTCGGAGGTCTGCACGTGGGTGTGCGTCCCGTACAACAGGGAGATGGAGCCGTCGAAGAACCGCCCCAGCGCCATCTTCTCCGAGGTCGCCTCGGCGTGCACGTCGACGACGATCACGTTCGTGCGCGCGCGCAGCTCGTCGACCAGGTCGCGGCCGACGCGGAACGGGTCGTCGACGGGCGGCATGAAGACGCGGCCCATCAGGTTGAGCACCCCGATGGTGACGCCGCCGGCGACGAACGTGCCGGCGCCCCGGCCGGGCAGCGTGGGCGGATAGTTGGCGGGCCGCAGGATGCGGTCGGTCTCGTCGAGCGCGTTGCGAAACTCGCGCTTGTCCCAGATGTGGTTGCCGGACGTGATGAAGTCGACGCCGGCCTCGAACAGCTCGTCCGCGGTCTGCGTGGTCAGCCCGAAACCGCCGGCCGCGTTCTCGCCGTTGGCGATGACCGCGTCGACGTGGTACTGCTCGCGCGCGAGCGGCAGGTGGTTCATGAGGACGTCGCGGCCCGGCGAGCCCATGACATCGCCGACGACCAAGATGGTGACCGAGGTGGGTGTTACGATCGGGCCCTAGCTTTCGTACGTTTGCGGGCGTGTGCGAAGTAGACGAGCACACGTTGTTCTTCCCGAAAACCGACCAACCGTTGACGACGAGCGGGATCGCGCAATGCGTCGAGCGCGATCTCGACCATCTCTTCACGCGCGGCGGGATCGTCGTCGATCGGTGCGCCGGCGTCATCGCGCACCAGCCGCTCGCCGAACGTCTCGGCGAACAAGGCGACGACCAAGTCCAACTCCTCGCGGGTGAAGCCGGCGGCTTCCCGCGTGAGGTGCACGAACGTGACCGACGCGTCGCGATCCGAGCTCACGCCGATCGCGCCCGGCTCTTCGCCGAGCAGGTCGAAGAACGCGCGGATGTGCTCGGTGACCTGCTCGCCGAACGCCTTGGTCCGAGCGCGGTCGAGCCGTTCGCGCACCGCGAAGGAAAGCGTCACCGACGCGTCCGCGGGGCTCGAACGTACGCTGTGGATCTCCGGATATCGGACCAGCAACGCGACGACACGGTTGACCGTGTCGGCGGAGTCGAAAGCAAGCGGGCGGGGGGTGTACATCTCTCTTCTCGGGGTGGCCTGGAGTAAGGGGGTCGATGCTTCGGACCCCCGCTGGGGGGCCACCTGCGGGGATTCGCCCCCCGTCTGCGCCGGCGGAAGCGGCCGACGAGTACCTCCAGGAACGCGTTTGGCGAGGCGACGGTGGCGGTCGTGGTGTATACCCGCGCTAGGATGCGGCGTTGGCTGACGGTCGTGGGTCTGGCAGCCGCCGTGGTTCCGAGCGCTACCTTGGTTCATATTCTGGCCGAGGCGACCGCCTTGGGCCATGGCGCGTTGGGGATGGGGTTCGTGCTGCGGCACGTCTATCTCGCGCTGCTCGTCGCCGCCAGCCTGGTCACCTTCGGGCGGACCGTCGGGGTCGGCCGCGGTCGGCCCGAGCGCCGGCGCCGGGTGGCCCTGCTGGCCGCCCTCGTGCGCGGGCCCCGGGGGCCGCTGACGCTAGCCGCGCTGGCCGGGGCGCACGTAGCCTTCTTCGCCCTGACGCAGCTCGGCGAAGGCATCCCGCTGCTGAGCGGGGACCTCGTGCTGGGCCTGGCGCTGGGGCTGCTCGGCTCGCTGGTCGCGGCCGCGATCGTCGCCGCCCTGGGCCGCGCGCTCGTCGACGCGACCGTCCGGCACCTGTCCTGGACGCGCCCGCCGGTCGGACCGGCCCTGGCACCCGTCCGGCGCGTCGCCCCGCCGCGCAGCGCCGCACGCATCTTCACGCTTTTCGTGCCGAATCGACCACCGCCGTTTCCATCCCTGACCTGACGCAACAAAAAACGTCCTAGAAAACGTCCTAGAAAGGGATAGAAACCAGTGTTCACCTCGTGGAAGGTGGTGCGATCATTACGTGCTCGCGCCGCATTGCTCATTTTTATTTTGGTCGCCGCCGGACCGCTCAGCGCGTATGCCGCCAACAGCAACGCGTTCTTGAACGGGACGGTCACGAACGCAGGCCAACCAGTCGCCGGTGCGGTGGTCACCGCGTCCGGCAATAACCTCACGCTCCACGCGACGACGGACGCCAAAGGCGCCTTCGAATTTCCGCCACTCCCGCTCGGCACGTACGTCCTGCGGGTGCACAGCGGCGACCTCCAGGGCGCGATCAGCGTCGATGTGGGTGCGAGCGGCTCGGTAGTCCAGATACCGCTCGTCCGCGAGATCGGTGAGGTCGTCGTTCATCCTCAGCAAATACCGACCGCGGTCATCCAAGGCAGCGGCAGCGACGTGGTCTTGAACACGACTCAGCTCACGCAGATGCCGTACAACAACAACTTCTCCGAGATGGAGATTCAGCAGCCTGGCGCCGTACGCGGCGCAAACGGCGTGGTGCACATGAACGGCGACCACGGCGTGATCGACTACCTCATCGACGGCGTGCCGCTCCCGCAGGAGCTCAACCGCGACATCGGCGGGGAGATCAATCTGAACGATCTCTCGTTCATCGACCTGATCGAAGGGGCTTACCCGGCCCAGTACGGGTTGAAATTCGGCTCGGTGTTCAACATGGACACGCGCGCCGGCACCGGACCCGCCGGTTTCTACGGCAACGGCTCGTTCGGCTCATATACGACCGGACAGGGAACGCTCGGCTATCACGCACCTCTCGCCGGCGGTGGCGGGTACGACATCTCGGTTTCGGGTCTGCAGACGACCCGCGGCCTGGACCCGCCGAACCTCGGCTCGCCGCACAACGACGCGAGTGCGCTCGGCACGTTCCTGCGCATGACCCTGCCCGCGGGCAAGGACTTCACGAACATCACGTTCATCGACAGCAAGAGCGGCTATCAAATTCCGAACGACGTGGACAACGGCGAGCCCGGGAACACGGACGACAACGAGACGCAAGCGGACACGTTCTTCACCGCGCAGTACCACCACTTGCTCGGCGATACCGGCGTGCTCACGTTCGGTCCGGCGTACAAGGTGTCGCGCATTCAAGACTTCGGTGACCCGGCCAACGACTGGGCATACGGCGAAGCGCTCAACGTCGAGGCTCCGCCGTACGGAAACGGGGGCAGCTCGACCGATTGTGCCACCGCGCTCACCAATCCCGCGGTCTCGTACTTGCCGACGACCTGTGCCTTTTCGCTGAACGACACGCGGACGGCGATCGACTACATTTTCCAGACCGACTACAACCAGCGGTTCGGGAAGCACACGGTCGCGGCCGGTGGTGAATACGACCTCACGCGCGTGCTCAAGTATTACGAGATCACGTTGCAGCCGGGGAACTTTCTCGCCCCGCTCGAGACGCCGGGTACGCCGGACGCTCCGACGCCGGTCGTCGATGACGCACCGAACCTCGGTACGATCTACTCTACCTACGCGCAAGACAGCTGGCGCATGAGCGACCTGTGGGGCGTCGACTACGGCTTGCGATACGACTTCTACACGATCCGGTCGACCGGGTACGACGAAGGCTTCGGATCGTTCAGCCCGCGGCTGAAGCTCACGCGCTACTGGGGCGATCGCGCGAGTCTGTATGCATACATCGGCCGCTTCTTCGAGCCGCCGTCGTTCGAGAACGTTAGCCCGTCGGCCGCGTATCTGCTGAACCTCCCGCTTCAGCCGACGATCGCGCAGTTCGACCTCAAGCCGGAACGTGACACGGACCTGGAGCTGGGCGGACACGTTCCCTTCGGGTCGGGAAGCCTCGGTTTCCGCGTGTGGCAGAAGAATGCGAACGACCTCATCGACGACACGCAGGTTGGCGTCACCTTGCTCCACCAGGACATCAATTACGTGCTTGGCCGACTTTCGCAGGAAGCCGTGAACTATGTCCAGCCGCTGGCCCGAAATGGCCGTGCGTACTTCTCGGTGGCGCATGTCATGTCGCTCAACAGCGGCTGCGAGACGCAGCTCTTGGCGCCGTGCTTCGGGCAGCCGACCGGCTACACGCCGGCTGACCACGAGCAGAACTGGACCATCAACAGCGGCGTGCTGCTGAACAACCGCCACGGCGGCTGGTTCTCGGCCGACGGCGAATACGGAAGCGGCCTCTCGTCAACGCTGAATCCCGCCACGATCACGTGCGCCGGCCCCGACTACATGTTCAACGTCGGCGGCCCGTGCAAGCGAACGCCGCACATCACGTTCGACGTGGAGGACGGTATCGCGGTCTCGCCGTCCACCGCGGTAACCTTCGACATCCGCAACCTGCTCAACGACCGCTACTACGTCACGTACATCAACGCGCAGGGCAATCACTACGCGCCGCCGCGCACGTTCGAGATCGGCCTCCGCGTGAAGAGTTGATCCGACGCGGCGACCTGCGGGCGAACCGCACGGTCGATCGTAGCAGATCGTAGCGATGGAAGAGGCGAGTGCAACGCGCTCGCCTCTTCCATCGTCTGCGAGACGGCTCTAGGCGCCGCGCACCAGCCGCAGCGAGGGCGGCGTCGGGGGCAGGGTGCGCAGCAGCTGGTCGTAGGTGACCGGCCGGCCGAAACGATAGCCCTGCGCCTCGACGCACCCAAGCGCGGTCACGAACTCGCTCTGCGCGTCCGTCTCGATCCCTTCGGCGGTCACGCTCAAACCGAGCGCCTTGGCGACGCTGACGATCGAGCCGACGATGGCCTGGTCGTAGGCGTCGTCGGCGATGTCGGCGATGAACGCGCGGTCGATCTTCAGCCCGGTCACCGGCAGCCGCTTGAGGTACGCCAACGAGCTGTAGCCGGTGCCGAAGTCGTCGACTTCGATGCGCATCCCGATCGCGCATAGTCGGCGCAGCGCCGGCACGACGGCGTCGTCGAGCGCGACGTGCTCGGTCACCTCGAGCGTGAGGGCGTCGGGCGTGAGCTCGTGCTCGACCAGCATCGCGGCGACGGCGTCCGGCAGGTCTTGCTCGCGCAGATCGCGCGGCGAGAGGTTGATCGCGACCCGGAAGGCAGGATGCGTCTTGCGGATCTTGGCGACGGCCTTGCAGGCTTCACGCAAGACCCAGCGGTCGAGGGCGACGATCGCGCCGGTCTCTTCGGCGATCGGGATGAAGGTGCCCGGCTCGACCAGCCCGCGCGTCCGGTGGTTCCAGCGAATCAGCGCCTCGCAGCCGGTGACCTTCTTGGTCGCCAGGTCGACGATCGGCTGGAAGAACAGGCGCAGCTCGTCGCGCCCGAGCGCGTGCCAGAGGTCGTTCTCGAGCGCGAGGCGTTCCGACGCCGCCGCTTCGATCGTGGCGTCGTAGATCGCATGGCGGCTGCCGCCCATCGCTTTGGCGCGGTACATCGCGGCGTCGGCGTGAGCGACGATCGCTTCCGCGGTGCGGCCGTGATCGGGAAAGATCGCCGCGCCGACGCTGGCGGTGACGAACAGCTCGCGGCCGAGCACGGTCAGCGGCGTCTTGAGCACGCGCAAGATACGCTGCGCGGTCGCGTCCGCGTCGCCGGCGTCGACGACCGACGGGACCAGCACGATGAACTCGTCGCCGCCTGGGCGCGCGATGACGTCGCGCGGGTGCAGCGCTTCGCGCAAGCGGCTGGCGACCTCGCGCAGGACGGCGTCGCCGACGCCGTGGCCGAGCGTGTCGTTGATCGTCTTGAAGCGGTCGAGGTCGACGTAGAGTAGCGCGAAGCGGCGGTCGTCCAGGCTGGCCGTCTCGAGCGCGGCGTTGAGGCGCTGCTCGAGCGAGAGCCGGTTGGGGAGCCCGGTCAACCGGTCACGGTGCGCGCTCTCGAAGAGCTGCTGCTGCGTGCGCTTGAGCTCGGTGATGTCGAGCGAGACGCCGACCGCGCCGAGCACGCGCTTCTCGTTGTCGCGCAGCGGCTCGAGGTGGTGGCGCAGCCAGCGCTCGCCGCGCGCGGTGACGATGCGGACCGACTCGCCGGCGAAGACCTCTTCGAGGACGTGCTCCGAGAGCAGCGCCTCGCACGGCTGGCCGACCATCCGCTCCGGATCCAGCTCGAGCTCGTGCAGCGCGCCGCCCGCGACGTTGGTGAAACGCGCGTCGCGGTCGGTCGTCCACAGGACCGCGTCGACGTTCTGCGTCACCAGGCGCATGCGCTGCTCGTTCTCGCGCAGCATCGTCTCGGCGCGCATTCGTTCGGTGACGTCGCGCAGCAGGATCAGCGTTTCGGCTGCGGCCGGCTTGATGCGCACCTCGACCCAGGTGCGGCTGGTCGGAAACGCGTGCACGCTCTCGACGACGTTGCCGGTGCGCCGCGCGTAGCGAATGTCCGGCACCAGCTCGGAGCCGAGCGGGTCGACGACCGCGTCGAGCGTCTCGCCGACCAAGCTCCCGGCCATCGCCCGCAGCAGCCGCTCCGCCTCTTCGTTGACGTGGGTGATGCGCATCGACTCATCGACGATGTACAGCCCGTCGCCGACCGTCTCGAGCACGTTGAAGCGGCGCTCGATCGCGTCGTCGGCGGTGGCCCGGGCGGAACGCACGACCGCCAGCATGCGCGTCGCCCAGACCGCCGCCGCGGCGATCACCAGGACGAGCAGCACCGCCAGCGCGACCGTCACGCCAGGCCTCGTGCCTGCGCGACGTCGAGCAGCTCCCCACGCGTACGCACGTCGAAGGCCGAGTAGACTTCGCTGACCTGCCGCTCGATGGTGTAGAGGCTGCGGCTGAACCGCCGCGAGAGCTCGGAGACGTCGGCGCCGTTGATGAGCGCGCGGACAATCTGCTTTTGGAACGGCGAGAGCGTGCGCGGCATGACTTCTTCGCGCGCGACCGCGTCGTCGGCGAAGGTCGCAAGCGGGCAGTTCGGATACTGATTGGCGTGCGCGATCGACGCCTCGCGCCACCGCTGCTCACCCGTCGCCTCGTACAACATCCCGGCAGCGAGCGTGGAGCGGAAGTGATAATCGACGGCTTCGAACTTCTCGAGGGCGGCCGCGATCGCCGGGACCGCCATGTCGGGCCGCCCGAGCGTGAGGTCGATGAGACCTTGCGCGTAACGGGCAAAAGCCCACACGCGTGGATCCTTGACCATGCCGAGCATCGGATCGACGCCCTTGGCAGCGCCAATCGAACCGTAGATCGCGGCATAGCGCTGCGCGCGGACCGGGTCGACGCGAGCGAACAGCGTGGCGAGCACGGGCAGCACTTGCCGCTCTTCGCCGGCGGCCAGTTCCCATCGCGTGTCACGCGCCAGGCGGTCGGCCTGATTGAGCTCGTCGAGCGCCCACGCCTCGTTCTTCGCGATCCGCGCGACATACGAACGATCCAGATGCGCCATCACCTGCCAGTGCACCGACGGCGCGACGGCGCGCGCATCCTTGAACGACCACTGTGCGGCGCCCGGCCGTCCGCGCATGAACGAGTCCCACCCGAACCAGCGCAGCGTATTGAAGTGCTCAACATCGAGGTCCGGCGTCCAAGCGATGGTGTCGGCCACCTCGCGAGCGACCGAGACGCTTTCGCCGTCCGCGATCTCGAACGCGATGAGAGCCAGCGTGTAGACGTTCTTCGCTCGCAGCTGCACGTCGTACGGCTCGTCCGCGCGCGGCTTCACCGCGAGCGCCTTGCGGCACTCGGCGATCTGCCCGCGCAGGTCGCCCAGCGCGGCATGATACCACCCGCGGTAATTGTGCGTGAGCGTAACGATGTGCGGATCGGGATGCGAGAACGCGAGCGCGAACTCCGGCGCATCGAGGTTGCATTCGCGGCGCATGAACGCACAGCGCAGCTGATGGAACGCGAGCGTTTTCTCGCCGTCCGTTACGGCGCCCGCGAGCTTGCGCGCCGCGTCGTACCGCGCGTCGCCGGTGTCGAAGTCGTTCAGGCGATAGTGGAGGAATCCGGCCGCGAGATCACGCTCGAACCGGCCCTCGACGGAGTCAAAGAGATCTTCGATGCTCGTGAGGTATTCGAGCGCGTTCACGCGATCGCGACGGCCCAGCACGTCCGCCTTCATGAGCATCGCCTGCTCCGCGAACGGCGAGGCCCAATCTTCGCAGCCCTCGGTCAGCGAGAGAACAGCATCGTACCAGGCCGCCCGTAACGCGAGCTTCGCGTCACGGACGGTACTAGCAGCCTTCTCTGCGCCGATGCTTCCCTGCACCTTGAGTACCTGAGGGCCGCTCTAGTCGATCAGCGTTCCGATGTTGAGTTGGTCGGACGGTGCCAAATCGATGGGGACACTTGGCGACGCGTTTGGATCGTTACCGCTCGCGGTGACGGTGTTCCCACTGGCGCTCGTGTACGAGTTCACGACCGAGATCGTGTACGCGCCGCTGTTCAGGGCATGCAGCGTGAACGATCCGTCGGATGCGGTGGTCGTCGTGTTGTCGACGTTACCGTTCGAATCGGTCGCGATGATGGTCGCGTTGACCACCGGCTGGCCGGCCTGATTCTGCACGACGCCGTTCACGGCCGAGGGCTGATCCGCAGCCGCAAGGTTCGCGGTCACGATCGCGACGCCGTTGGCCACGGTCACGGACTCGAGGACGTTGAAGTCGACGGCGAGGCTCACCGACCCGCCCGAGCTGGCGCTGAAGCTGACCGGCGCGACGAGTGCCATGAAGCCGCCGCCGCCGCCGACGACGTCTTGCGTTCCGCGTAGGGTGCTCTGCGAGTGCGAGCGGCGGCGCGAGCTGGTCGTGCCCCACTTCGAGCGCCCGCTGCGGAAGACCATCGGATACGTCGTGCCGTTGTTGACCAGCGTCGACTGCGAGGGATCGACGAGCAGCTCCAGCGAGTCGTACGAGCCTGCCGGAAGCTGGCCCTGAATCGCGTCCGCCACCTGCTGCAGTTGGAGCAAGTTGACGATCTGCGCACTCGCGTACGACACCAGCGGATACTCGGTGCCGTCCGACACCACGTCCACGCCCTCGATCGCGACGTTGACCTGCGCGTTGGGTCCGAGCTGCAGCGCCGCGTCGTAGAGGTCTACCGTGACGGCTGCAGTGTTGAAGCCGCCGCCTCCGCCGGTTACGTCTTGCGTATGACGAGCCGACGACTGGTCGGCGAGGGTCTGCGGCGAAACGCTGCCGACGCTCGTCGGAGCACTACAAGCCGACCCTGTAATAAGAGCGGCGAGCGCGAGGGCGGAAAGAAGGCGGTTCATACGAGCCCCGTTCGGAGACGGCGTCGTCGGTGTGACCCGTCGACGAGGGCTCTTCCGTTGCCGGGCGAGCCCGCCGCTCCATCTCTAAACGAGATCGAGCGGACGTACCGTTGGGATGACGTCCTCACCCTTGGTTTATAGAGGTTCCGACCCGGCGGACGTCTTCCGGGCTGTGTAAGGAAACTATGCGAGCACGGTCACAATTAGGTCAATTACTTGCTCGTAAAGTGTACGTAAATGCGACCGCTCGGTAGCCTTGCTACACCTGGCCCATGAGTGTCAGCGCACCCATCCAAAGGCCAAGTCCCACGCACACGATCGCGACCCCGATGGCGACGACGTTGCCCAGGAGCGAGTTCACACGCGAACCCAAAATCTTCCTGTCGTTGGACAAGACGAGCAAGAACCCAAGGACGATCGGCAGCACGAACGCGTTGAAGGCCTCCACCCAGACGGTGATCCGCACCAGCGGCAGATGGGGGATCAGGACGACCCCCGCGGCGACCACGACCATGCCCGCGTACAGGCCGTAGAAGCGCTTCGCGTCAACGCACTGGGCGTTGAGCGAGCAGCGCCAGGCAAAGGCCTCTCCGAAGGCCCAAGCGGTCGCCAAGGACACCACCAGCGCCCCCAGCATGGCCGCGCCCAGCAGGCCGGCCCCGAAGGCGATCCCGGCCAGCTTGGAGCCCGTCAGGGGCACCAGAGCCAGGGCTGCCTGCGCGGCGTCCGTGACGCTGATGTGGTGGACGAACAGGGTCGCGCCGCAGGTGACGATCACGGCCACCATGATCAGCTGCGTCGCGACCGAGCCGATCGCGGTGTCGGTGCGGGCCAGGCCGAGGTCGGCCTCGCGCAGCCCTTTGTCGACGGTCGCCGACTGCTGGTAGAAGATCATCCACGGCATGATGACCGCGCCGATGTTGCCGGCCACCAGCAACAGGTAGTCGCGGTTGCCCAACGGCTGGCTCCCGAAGAGCCCGTCGCGGACCAGCGTCCCCAGCTGCGGATGCGCCGCGAAGGCGGCCGGGATGAACAGCAGCTCCAACAGGCACAGGCCGAGCGCGAACACTTCGGCCCGTCGATAGCGACCGCTGAGCGCGACCCCGACCAGGACCGCCGCCGCGGCGACGACCAGCGGCGCGGCCGGGATGCCGAAGATCAGCGCGGCGCCGGCGACACCGATGAACTCGGTGACCAGCGCGGCCAGGTTGGTGATCAGCATCGTCCCCAGCGAGAGCCACGTCCAGCCCAGCCCATAATGCTCGCGGATCAGCTGCGCGTGCCCTTTGCCGGTCACCGTGCCGAGCCGCACGGTCATCTCCTGGACGACGAACAGCGGCACGATCAGCAGCAGCTGGAGGAGCACCAGCTTCATGCCGAACTGCGCGCCCGACGTCGCCGCGGTGGTGATGCTGCCGGCCTCGGTGTCGGCGAAGGCGACGATCAGCCCGGGCCCGGCGACGGCAAGGTAGCGCCACAGGCGGCCGCGGTTCCGAGGGACGGGAAAGGTTTGGGACTCGGCGTGGACGGCGGCCATGATGCTCCGAGGGCGTGAGGTGCTCCTAACGATTGTCGTAGGTCACCCGAAGTTCCCGCTACGGCTTCGGTCTGAACGCCCCACCGAGGAGCCGTTCGACGACGACGACGTCCCGCAGGTGCCGGTCGCTCAGCACGGAGGCGCCTGGCCGGGTGCCGAACGGAAGCTAGGTGCTTGCCATCGTCTTGGCCGTGGCCCTCGCCGCGACTCCCGCGCCGAAACCGACCGCGACCAACCCCTTCACGCTCGACCCGATCCAGTCGACGCCGCCCCCGCTGATCGGCACGACGCACAACCGGCCGTTGTGCAGCGCCCTGCGGACGGTCGTGGCGCCGGCGTTGCAGGCCGCGATGGCGACGGACGCCAGCTACAAGGTCGTCCGCGCGAAGATCTTCGACTACGTCGTGAAGGACAACGACGCGTCGCGCGACCTGCACCTGCTGCAGATGGACCGCGAGGTCGACCACATGAACGATCAGGTCGAGAAGCTCAAGAACGCCGTCGACGATCCGCTGCTCATCCCCGCGGCAACCGCGTCGAGCGAGGATCAGAAGAGCATCAAGGACCTCAAGACCACCCTCAACGGCATCTTGCAGGCCCAGAAGATGGAAGAGAGCATCATGTCGGGTTTCGTCGAGACCGAGCGGATGCGACGGTTCGCGCAGCCCAGCGAGACGCAGCAGCAGATGATGAACTCGATGCAGCCGAACCTGCCGGCCGGCGCGTACCCGACGATGCCGCCCATCACCGGGTTCCTGAACGACCAGAAGACGAGCGTCGCGGACATCGGCCAGCACCAGGTCGCGGTCAGCCTCCACGACGCCCACAAGCTCGACGACGACCTGGGCGCGATCCAGAGCTACACCGGCCGCTGGGAAGACGCGGCCACCCGCGTCATCGTCGCAGCCGCGGCCCGCTGTCGTTAAGCGTCGCTGAGGCCGCGAGGCCGTCGGCGACGCTCCCCCGAAGGCTCTTTTCCCGATGGGGGTCCCGCGCAAGCCGTCCGACCCGCCGACGCCGGAGGCCTCGGCGTTCCTCGAAATGGCGATGGACCAGTACGGCAAGGCGACCTACAACTTCGCCTACCGGCTGACCGGGAACGAAGCCGACGCCCGCGATCTGACGCAGGAGGCGTTCATTCGCGTGTACCGGGCTTGGCGCTCGTTCCAACCAGGCACGAGCTTCCTCTCTTGGGTTTACCGGATCGTCACGAATCTCTACCGAGATGAACTTCGGAGGAGAAAAGGACGTTTCCAAGAGGAAATCCCGGAAGACAACGCCCCGCAAGAGTACGGGGGGAGCCGGCCGCTCGCGGTCGATCCCATCGAGGACTACATGGCGGGGCAGTTGGGGGAGCCGCTCGCAATCGCGTTGTCGCAACTCTCCCCGGAACAGCGCCAAGTCGTCATCCTCGCCGATATCGAAGAGTACAGCTACCAAGAAATCGCGGACATCATGGGGTGCTCGATCGGAACCGTCCGGTCGCGACTCCATAGAGCGCGAGCCCTTCTCCGTCGGTTGGTGACCCGGGCGCAACAGGAACGACGATGACCAGCCACTACGATCGCGACACCCTCATCGACTACCAGCACCGCGCGCTCGACCCCGACGCGGACGCCGCCGTTTTCGCGCACCTCGAGACGTGCGCCGATTGCCTCGCGCTGCACGACGAGGAAGCGGCGCTGGGCGAACGTCTGCGCGCGCTGGCCGGCGCGCAAGAGCGCGAGTTCCCGTCGCTGATCAAGGCGCGCGTCTGGGACGCGGTCCGTCGCGAACGCCCCTCGGTGCTGGCGCGCCTGCACCTGCGCTGGGGACCCGCGCTGGCGGTCCCGGTCGCCGCGGCCTTCATTCTCGGCGTGTACTTCGGGACGCCGGTCTTCCGCGGGTCCGTGCCGGGCGTCGCCGCCACGTTCTACCTCGACGAGCACAGCGCCGAGACCCAGGACAACCCGCTCGGTCAGGGCGCCGCGCCCGCCATCTACGAGACGGCCGCGAACCACACCGCCTCGTCGTCCGCCGCCTCGTACATCGATTCCGCCGACGCCGCGACTCTCGACGACGCCGTCGGTGCGGACCGCTAGGCTCTTCGCGCTCTTCGGCGCGCTCCTGGTGAGCGCGCCGGCCGGGCTCGTCGCGGCCGCGCGCGCCGCCACCCCGCAGCCGAGCACGGATGCGCGCCCGCTGATCGTCGCGGCGGTCGCCGCGCCGCGCCACGTCTCGTTTGTCGGACAGATGTCCTCGATCGTCAGCGGGACGCATCAGGCGTTCGCGTACGTCGCGAAGATCGAGCACCGCGCACCCGACGAGACGCGGCGCACCTACCTGGCCCCGCGCGGCGTGTACGGCGAGTACGTCATCACCCACGGCGCGATCTCGTACGACGTCGAGCCGCTCAACAAGCGGGTCGTGGTCAGCGAGAACAAGACCGTCGTCGACCCGGTCGCGATCGTCGACGACATCGCGCTGCTCGACGGGAACTACCGCGCCGTGCGCAGCGCGACCGACAACGTCGCCGACCGCCGCACCGACGTCGTCGACCTGGTCAGCCGCTACACCGGCGAACGCGTGATGCGGCTGTGGATCGACAGCGACATGCACGTCGTGCTGGCCAAAGAGGCGTATCACAGCGACGGTTCGCTGGCGTGGCGCACGCGCTTCGACGAGATCCGCTACACCGACGCGATCCCCGAGGCCATCTTCTCCACCAGCGTTCCGAGCGGATACGACACCGTGCGCGGCCGTTCGTACAGTCGCCAAGGCGCGCTGCCGGGTGCGATCACCGAGGCCGGCTTCACGCCGATCACGCCGAAATATCTCCCCGACGGCTTCATCCTGACGGGCGCCGACGTCTCGCGCACGCCGGAAGGCATCAAGAACCTGCACCTGCTCTACACCGACGGCATCCGCAACCTCTCGCTGTTCGAGAACGCCAGCGATCGCGCCGTCGATTTCAGCGACATGCAGGCCCACGCGACCTCGTTCGAAGGCCACGACGCGCAGTACGCGCACGACGGTTCCGACACGCTGCTCTCGTGGCGCGAGCGCCGGCTGACGTTCTTGCTCGTCGGCGACCTCGACCTGACCGAGCTGGTCCCGATCGCGAAGTCCGTCGTCCCCTGACCCTCGTCACGCGCCGCGGAGCGCGTGAACGAGCGGCATGGGAACGACGCTTTCTTCCGTGCCCGCGCTCGCCGCGCGGGTCGCCGGCGCGCGCGACGTCGCGCTCGGCGCGTACATCCTGCCGCCGGGACCGGTGCACGATGCGCTGATCGCCGCGGCCCACCGCGGCGCCCACGTCGACGTCGTCTTGCCGCGCGCGCCGTGGCCGGACAGCACCGGCGAGCTCGCGGGAGAGAACGCCGCGAATGCGCGCGAGCTGCGCGCGGCCGGCGCGCACGTACGCCTGGTCGGCGACGACGGTCACACGACGTTTCACCTCAAAGCCGCCGTCTGCGACGGCGTCGCGTATCTCGACGATCGCAACTGGACGCACAGCGGGCGAGATTTGGTCGTCGCCGACGACGATCCGGACGCGGTCGCGCTGGTGCGCCGCTCGCTGGCCGGCCACGGTGGTTCGGTCGACGGCTTGGCGACGCGCAAGGACCGTGCCCAGGCGCTCGAGCTCGACCTGCTCGCACATGCCGGCGCCGCGCCGGTGACGCTCGAAACCGAAGCGATCGGCGCCGGGCCGCTGACGGCCGCGCTCGCCCATCATGCCGCGAGCGGCGCACCGACGACGCTGATCGTCAACGGCGCCGAGAGCGGACGCGCCCACGCGGTGCTCTCGCATCTGCGCGGTGCCGGCGTCGAGGTGCGCGCCGGCAGCAGCAATGCCAAGCTGGCGCTGGTGGGCGACCGCGCCTGGATCGGCTCGACCAACGCGACCTTCGCCGGCGGCAGCTACGGCGCGCAACTGGACTGGGGAACGGTGACCGCCGACGTCTCGCTGGTCGCCGCGGTGAAGGCGGCGCTGGCGCGAGACGTCGGCGATTCGGTCGCGACTAGCGACCCGGCGCGCCCGCCGGCGGCTGGGCGGGAATCATCGGGCCGCCCGGGTTGACGCGCTCGCGGTGACGCTGCAACGCGGCGTGGAATCGCGCGCGCTGGTCGGGCGTCAGGATCGCTTCGACCTTCTGGCGCATCGCGCGCAGGTTGGTGCGCCGCGTTTGCGGATCGAGCCCGCGATTGGCCCGGAACGTTTGGCGGACGGTGTCGCGGATCTGCGCACGCTGCGCGTCGCTCAGCTTGAGCCCGCGCAGCGCGTGCAGGAAGCGGTTGTGGCGGTGATGACCGTGGTGCATGCCGGCCGGCCCGGCGGCCGCCGGGGGACCGGCGGGCGGCGGCCCGTTGGGGCCGGTGCTTTGGGCGAACGCGGCCGTCGGGGCGGCGACCGCCGCGGCCAGCGCGACGGTCGTCAGGAAGCGAATGGGTGACAAGGCGATCTCCTCACGCCGGGTGACGGCGCGTTTCATCGAGTGCGTGACGGGCGGTGCCCATCTGCACCACACTACCGCGGTACCGGTTACCGCGTTGTGAGAGCGCCGTTAGCAGGTCGTGAGAAGGCCGTTAGATCGGCTAGAGGACGCCGTTGATCGCCTTGACCAGGTCCGCTTCCGGGATCTCGCCGTCCTTGAGGAAGGCGATCTTCTTGTCGGGCTTGATCAGGACGATGGTGGGATAGCCGCCCAGCAAGTACTGCTGCCCGACCGTGAGCTGCGGATCGAACGCCAGCGGATAGCGGACCCGGAACGTCTGGCCGAACGTGTTGACGTCGGCCAACGACTCGGGGCTGCTGCCGTCCATCCCGTAGGGACTGCCGCTCACGGCGACCATCGCGATCTTGCCTTGGTACTTGGTGGCGAGATCGTTGAGGATGACCGTCTCGTGCTGGCAGTGCGGGCACCAGGTCGCGAAGACCTCGAGCAGCACCGGCGTCTGCACGCTGGCCAGGTCGAAGGGTCCGGCGTTCGTGTCGACCTTGAACTCGGGCGCCGTGTCGCCGACCTTGAGCTTCGATTGCATCGGCGCTTGCGAAGCGGCGTTGGGCACCGCGTTGCGATTCGCCAGCCCGATGGCGGCGATGATCGCGATGATGACGACGGCCAGCGTGCCGTAAATGAGCGTCTTGCGGTTCATGATCCCTTGTTGAGACGGTGGTCGAGCGCCAGCCTTCCGGGCGCGCGCAGGGCGACGATGACGGCCAGCACGACGAAGATCGCGTCGCGTGCGACCTCGCTCCAGGTGGTCAGGGTGGCGTCGCTCGGCCCGAAGCAGCCGCAGTCGATGGCCATGCCGCGTACGACCGCCGACGCGATGGCCGCGTCGAAGATCAGCAGCAGCAGCGCCGCGATCCAAGCGGCCTGACGAGTGAACAAGCCGACGACCAGGTACGCGCCGAGCAGCACTTCGAGGAACGGCAGCACCAGCGCGAGCGGCGCGACCACGGCCTGCGGCAAGATGCGAAAGCCCGCGATCTGCGCCGCGAAGAACGCGGCGTGCCCGATCTTCGAGGCACCCGCGACGATGAAGATCGCGCCCAGCGCGACCCGGAGGATCAGAATGACGATGTTCATGATGTCAATGCGGCGTCTTCGACTTCGCGAACCAGCGCCCGTTGGCGCGGCGGGATCGCTTGCACGTCGGTGCGTTCGACCTCGGTCGCCTCTTCGAAGCCGAGAATCGTCTCGGCGACGCAGCCGGCGAGCGTGTGCGGATCGTAGCCGCCCTCGAGCACGAACAGCGCGCGGCCGTCGCAGTAGGTATCGGCGATTTCCCGGACGAGCCGGCCCATTTGCCGCGCGAACGACGGTTCGACGCCCAGATCGCCGACCGGATCCCCGGCGACGACGTCGTAGCCGGCGCTGACGACGATCAGGCGCGGCTGCACGCGTTCGGCCAGCGCGCGCAGCGCGCGGGTGTGGATCGCGACGAAACCCTCGGTCGCGATCCCGCGCGCGTCGATCGGCACGTTGACCATCGCCGCGCCGGCGGTGACGCGGTTGTCGCGCGGATCGCCGGTGCCGGGATACGCCGGATCGGCGTGCGTGCCGAAGAACGAGACGCCACCGCCGGTGGCGGCCTGCGTCCCGTTGCCGTGATGGTAGTCGAAGTCCCAAACCAGCGCGCGCCCGCCGGTATCCTGCGCGAAGGTGCGCGCCGCGATCGCGACGTTGTTGAACACGCAAAAGCCCATCCCGCGCGCGGGCTCGGCGTGATGGCCCGGCGGCCGCACCAGCGCGAACGCGGCGCGGCGATTGGTGACGGCGTGCTCGAGCGCGACCAGCGCCGCGCCGACGGCGCGTGCTGCGCCTTCGTACGACGTCTCGTCGACGATGGTGTCGCCGGTGATCAGCTGTGCGACGTCGCCGTCTTCGAGGCTGGCACACGTCCGCCGGACCAGTTCGATGTACCCGGCGGGATGGACGCGCGCGATCTCGTCGGGCCGCGCGACGCGCGGGTCAAGCCGCTCGCCGAGCATGCCGCGGCGTTCGAGCTCGTGCGCGACGACCCGCACCCGGTCCGGCGACTCCGGGTGCGGAACGCCGGCCAGGTGGGTGGTGAGGCCTTCGTCGTACGCGACGAGCATCGGACTAGTGAGTCGGCGTCGGGCTCGGCTTCGGCTTGTGCGCCAGGGCGGCTTGCTTGGGCGACGCGGTCGGCTTGGCCGCAGGCTTGCGCGCCGGCTGGTTGGCATGGTCGAGCGAGGCGATGCGCGACTTCACCTCACCGGCGGCCTGTGAGCCCGGCGGGAGATAGCTCAACAGCCGCAGGTAGGTCGAGCGCGCCTTGTCGTTCTGCTTGGCGCCTTCGTAGCACTGGCCCAGCGAATACAGGATCGCCGGCTGCTGGCGTGCGAGCTGCGGCGCGCCGCGATCGATCGCGTCGTAGACCTGCGCGCACTCGGCATAGTTGCGCGTGCGTAGATCGGCCTGCCCCAGCCCGAGCAGCGCTTCCGAGGTGTGCTGGAGGTTGTAGGACGCCTTGAACTCGTCGCGCGACTTGTCGAACTGGTTGTTCGCGGCGTAACTGGCGGCCAGCAAGAGGTGCGAGCGCGGGTCGTTGCCGGCGATCTCGACCAGCCGCTTGAACTGATCGATCGCCTTCCCGAACTGCTTCTCTTGCGCGTACAGCTCGCCGAGCTTCACCACCGCATCGGGCTGATCGCGGTTGGGGCCCTCGCCCGCCAGGAACTCCCGCTCGGCGCCGACGCGGTCGTTGCGGCTGGCGAGATACTCACCGTACGCGGTGTGACCGGCCAACACGTTCGGATAGGCGGTCAGCGCGCGGCGGAATTGCTGGTCGGCGTTGCCGTCCATCTTTTCGTTGGCGTACACGGCGCCTTCCTGATCGATGACGATGACCTTGTCGGCCGGGTCGACCGCCAGATTCAGCAGCGTCTCGAAGGTCGCGATCGCGCCGGTGACGTCGTGCTCGGCGGCCTGCAGGCGCGCCTTGCCGGCCAGCGCGTCGATGCTCTTGGGATCGATCGCGATCGCACGGTCGTAGAGCTGGCTGGCCAGCGCGAGTGCGCCTTGTGCCTGATAGGTCTGCGCCTCGAGCAGCACCGGCCGCACGTCCTTGGGGTTGATCGTCGCGGCGGCTTCGTACTGTTGGCGCGCTTCGTCGAACTTCTGCTCTTGCGCCAGCACCGAACCGTAGGCCAGCGCCGCGTTCTCGTCGTTCTTGTTGAACGTGATCGCGCGCTTGGCGACGCGCTCTGCGTCCGCCGGGCGATTGAGCTGCAGATACAAGTTGGTCAGCGTCCCCAGCACGCCGGCGTTGGTCGGCTCGAGGTTCGCGGCTTGCTCGAGATCGGCCAGCGCTTGCGCTTGATGGCCGAGCTGCTGGTTGGCCAGCCCGTCGAAATAGTAGGTCTGGGCCGTCTTCGTCCCGCCCTGGATCAGCTTCTGCGTGAGCGCGATCGCGAGATCGGCTCGGTTGATCTGCAGATAGTCCGCAGCCAGCTCGATCGCGTCCTGTTTGTCGGTCGGATCAGCCTTGACCGCCGCCTCCAGGCGCGGGATCGCGTGATCGAGCGGCTCAGGCGTCGCGCTGGGCGACGGCGAGGGGCTCGGCGACGCGGTCGCCGCCGGTTTGGGCGCGGCGTTCGCGGCGTGCGGATGCACCGCGACCGCCGCGAGAAACGCGGCGGCCGTGAGTGCCAAAACGGGTACCAGACGGGGCTTCATCAAGCGTGAGCGGCTTTCGCGTCTTTAACGAGGTTCGTCAACTCCGGAACGATGGCGAACGCGTCTCCGACGACAAGGAGGTCGGCGAACTCGGAGATCGGGGCACCCGCGTCCTTGTTGATCGCGACGATCGTTTCGGACGTGCGCATCCCGACCTTGTGTTGAATCGCGCCTGAGATACCAACGGCGATGTAGAGTTGCGGGCTGACGGTCTTCCCGGTTTGCCCGACTTGGTGACCATGAGCGACCCAACCGGCGTCGACCGCCGCACGAGAGGCACCCACTGCGCCGCCGAACGCGTCGGCCAGGCCTTTGAGGATCGTGGTGAACGGTTCCGGACCGCCCATCCCACGACCGCCGCTGACGACGACCGACGCCTCTTCGACGCCGAGCTCCGCCGCGGCTTCCTCGACCTCATCCTCCACCGTGATGGTGGACGCCTTCCCACTCGACGGGAGTGAAACGATCTCACCGGCCCCAGGAGTTTCCTTGGCGGCAAAAACGTTGGGACGGATCGCGGCGACGCCGTAGTCCGAACCGGTCAGCTGGCAGGTCGTGATCACCAGACCGCCCAGCTTGGGGGAAACACAGGCGACCGAGCCGCCGTCGATCTTGAAGTCGGTGACGTCGGCGTTGATGCCGCAGTCCAGCCGCGCCGCGAAGCGCGAGCCGACGTCGCGACCGATGACGGTGTTGCCGACCAAAATGAGCGAGGGACCTGCGGCCTTGGCAACCGCTTCGAGCGCGTCGACGGCGCCGTCGAGGAAGCGGTCTTCCTCGGAGACGTGGATCTGGTCGAGCGGGTACTTCTTGAGCAGCTCGGCCGCGGCGCCGGCACCGGGACCGGTGACGACGGCGTGCGCCTTGCCGCCCAGCTGATCGGCGAGCGTCTTGGCGTAGGTTGCCGCTTCCAGCGCGACCCGCCGCGGCGCGCCCTTCTTGTGCTCGATGAACGCGATGACGTTTTGCATCACAGGAACTTCCGCTCTTTGAGGAACTCGACGATGACCTTCGCGCCTTCCGCGCCGTCGGCAACCGTCACCACTTTGCCCTTGCCGCGGGTCGGCGGCGTCGCGAGATCGGTCAGCTTCGCCTTCGCGCCGTCGCTGCCGACCGCGACGGTCAGCGCGAGATCGCCGGCGGCGAGCTGCTTGATCTCCTTTTTCTTGGCGCCCATGATGCCTTTGAGCGACGGATAACGCGGCTCGTTGGCCGACTTCGTCACGCTCACCAGCGCGGGCAGCGGCGCGGAGAGCGTCATGTAGCCCGTCTCCGTTTCGCGTTGCACCTTGACGCGGCCGTCGACGAGCTCGACGCTGCGCGCGTTGGTCAGACCGGGCAGACCGAGCTTCTCGGCGAGCATCCCCGGCAGATCACCGGTGCCCGCGTCGGTCGACTGCGTGCCGGTCAGGATCAGATCGGGACTCTGTTGCTTGATCGCCGCGGACAGCGCGACCGCGGTTCCCCACAAGTCGCTGCCGGCGAGCGTGTCGTCGGACAGCATGACGGCGTCATCCGCGCCCATCGCGAGCGCCTTGCGCACGATCTCTTTGCCCGACGCGGGCGTCATGGAGACGACGGTTACCGTGGAACCATCGTTGAGCTTCTCTTTGAGCTGCAGGGCCGCTTCGATCGCGTACTCGTCGAACGGGTTGAGAACCGTCTCGACGCCGGTACGGACGAGGCGCTTCGTCGCCGGATCGATCCGCTTGTCGGCGTTCGTATCGGGGACGAGCTTGACGGTGACGAGGATCTTCAGCGCACCAACCTCCGGACACACGAAAACCCGGCTCTCGGCGCCGGGTCGGGAACAGGCGGCCATTCGGGAAACCGTCCCATCAGGCCTCCAACCAGTTAGTTCTATACGATCAGCGCTACCTGGTCAAGTCCGGCGATCGATCTTGTCGGATTGAGGAACTTCCAGGGAGAGGCCGCTTGCCAGCGTGCGATAGAGCGCATTTGCTCTATAAGAGCGAGCAGCCGGGTGCCGATATTCGGCTAGGGGTGTTACCGTGCGCCCCGCTTCCCTCTTTCTGGAAGGGGCTCTCATGGCACATCTCTCTCTGCGCGCCGCCGGTACGACGGTCGCCTTGCTCGCATTGCTCGCCGGCTCGGCGTTGGCACAGACCGCGCCGGCAACGTCGCCTGCGCCGGTCGCGGGGCCTGTTACCGGTACCGCGGTGCTCATTCCCGGCGGCACGCCGATGAAGGTCGTCCTGACGGCGCAGATCGCGTCGAACACCGCGCATACCGGCGACACGTTCCAATTCAAGGCACAGCACGATGTCGTGGTCGACGGCTGGGTCGTCATTGCGAAGGGCGCACTCGGCACCGGCACGGTCGCGAACGCCGAGAGCGCTGCCGGAAACGGGCACCCCGGAAAACTCGCGCTGAAGTTCGATTGGGTCTACGGCGTCGACGGCGAGAAGGTTGCTCTCTCAGATGTGCCCGCGCAGCAAGATGGCGAAGGCAAAAAGGGTGCGGCGTCGACCGCGACGATCGCGTCCTACGTCTTGCTGGGACCGCTCGGGCTCTTCGCGCACAACTTCGTGCACGGCCACGACGTCATCGTGAAGCCGGACCAGGCGATTCCCGTGTACGTCGCCGACGCGGTGCACGTCACGTCGAGCCAACAAGCCGTCGCGCAAGCCGGCTTCGCGCACTAGTCGATCAACGAACCCAGGTGGCCAGCGGAAACGTCGTCGCGGGCACGGTCCAGCCGTCGCCCCGAACGACGTTCGACGACCACACGATCGGCGTTCCGTCATCGCTCACGGCAAGCAAGTCGCCCTGGTGCAGCGTGCCGTCCGCGAGGCGAAACAGGCCGTCGCCGCCGAGAAACCAGACGGTGGCGAAACGCCCCGCTCCATAGGGGACGACGCCGGTTGCGCAACGATCCGTGTACCTCTTCTGCACGCGCAGCGCGAGCGAGAACAGCACCGGAACGCCTCTCTCCTCGCCCGAATCGGAGATGCCCGCGCACCGCGCATCGAACTCGAGCGCGACCAACGCGTGGTCGCCGACGAAAGCCAAGGCCTGCCAACCTGCATCAAGCTCGTCGGTCCTCGCCCGCCGCAACACGCGTCCGGTCGGCGGGGCGAACAAGACCAGACTCGGCCCATTGGCCATCGCGGGCACCCGTCGGTGGTAAACGCCAACCAGACATGCACCCAGCCTGCCGTCCGGCGAGAGGACGTGCTCGAAATCTGCACCCGGACACGGCTCCGGATAGGGACGGACATGACCGTAGCCGTGCGGGATGATCAGTCCCACCGACGTGTCGCTCATGGTGACCTCGAGCCAGCGCTCCGGATGGTTGCGAGCGGCGACCATGATCGAATCGCGCCCTTCCTCGAGGACCGAGCCCCCGCGGCCGAGTCGCTGATACGTCGCCGCGGCGCTTCGGCGTGTCGGCAAAAAATTCAGGATGAGCTGGCCCGCAGCGCTCGCGGGCACCGCCGGCAGCGCGAGACCCTCGATGTGTGCCACCACGAGGACGCCGACGATGAGGGCGGCGCGTACACGGCGGAGCATGGGTTGGCGTCTACAGCTCGTAGTCGATGTAGAGCTTGTCGCCGGGGCCCGGTTCGAAGATGCTCGGGAGCGGGGGAATCGGCTGGCCGGGATAGACCGGAGCGCCGGCGGCCTGCGTTCCGGCCGCGACCTCGTCGGCGCGCGCGACTCTCGTGCCGGTCTTCTTGTCCAACGCGGCCATCAGTGGAACGCGCGGAACCTCGCTCTTGTTGGCAACCTTGCCGTAGGCGCCTTCGATGGTCGAGCACATCGCGACCATGCCTTGACGCATCGCGTTGAGCGCATCGATCGGCGTCGCGTTGGTGCTGCCGTGGTGGCCGACTTTGTAGAAGTCGATGTTGCCCAGGATCGAGCTGGCCGCCGCGCTGAGCTGCGGACTCCCCGTTCCGACGGCGCCGCCGTAGAGGAAGTTCTGCCAATTGCCCCACTGGGCGTCGCCGACGAAGAGCAGCTTCTTCCCGTTGAATCCGAAGAGCACGATGACGCTCTGGTTGTTGAGCGTGTTGTCGGCCTGCTGTGCCTTGGCGATGGCCAAGTCGGGCTGCGCCGCGGCGATGTTCTTGGCGATCTCATCGGGCGTGCAGAGCTCGAAGGCTCCCTTGGGATAGGCCGTGACCCGCGCCTTGAAAGCCGCGTTGAACCGCCGCGGCGGCGCATCGTCGTCGGTGGTCGCGGTCAGGTATTGCTCGCCTTTGCCGTTCATCTGGCTCACCAGGTTCGGGTCGATCGGCGGCCCGAGAATCTGCGCCGTGAGTCCGGCCTGCACCAGCGCCGGCGGCAGAATCGCCGGATCGCCGGCCTTGTAGTAGTCGATGGGCGGATTCTGCGCGTTGCCGAACTTGCCGTGCAGCGTGTTGAGCGCGTCTTGGTTGCTCGTGACGCCGCCGACCCCGAGTACGTCGCCGGTGACGTTCTGGGCCATGTACAGATATTGGTTCTCGAGCGGCGGGCTCAACGCGAAGTTGGCCTGCAGGTTGGTCGCGACGGCCGTCAGCGTGGTCTGGAACTTGACCGCGTCGGCGTTGTTCGGGTCCTCGAACCAGGACATCCAGACGCGGTCGACGGTGAAGGTCGCGAATACGCTCTTCTGCGAGCTGAAGCCGGAGATGTGGTCGGCGTGCCGGTGCGTCACGATGAGCAGATCCAAATGACGCCCCGTCTCTTGCGCCATTTGCGCGACCGCATCCCCGATGCTGCCGATGTCCTTCGCGTGCACGCCGCAATCGATCAGGATGTGATGGACGCGGTCCGGTCCTTGCAGACTCAAGAGAAAGAAGTCGCCGAAACCGACCCGATACATCCGCACGCGAATGCCGGCTTTGCCGCCGATCGACCCGGCCGGCTGCGCGGGGCTCGCGGGGGCCGGAGCGCTCGGTGTGCTCGGCGCGGTGGGGGTCGGCGTGTCACCGGAGCTCTGCGAGGGTTCGGCCGGCGTAGGCGCAGGCGTCGCGGCACCGCCGCCGCGCGCGGGCGCCTTGCGACGCGGACGCTTCTTGCGCGTCGTCTTCTTACGCCCGCTCGTCTTCTTTTTGCGTCCGGACGTCTTCTTTTTGCGCGCGGGCGTCTTCTTGCGAGTCGTCGCCTTCTTGCGTCCGGCGGTCTTTTTCCGCGCGGTTTTCTTGCGGGTCGTCTTCTTCTTGCGCGTCGTTGCCATCATCAGATCCCGTGGAGGAGAGCGAGGTTGACGTGAGCTGGACCGTCGGTAACGCCTTGTTCGGCGTAGGCGGCGCGTTGGCGGATGCGCCGCTCGTCGCTGAGCGACTTCTCGATGACGAAGGACACTTGGGGGTCCTTGCGTTCATCGGCCACGACCGGCGGGCGTGCGATGATCATCGTCACGCCGCAGCGGAGCGGGAAGCTGCCCAGGTTCGGCTGTTTCGGATCGAGCGGCTCGTTGTGGACCTGCACCATCTCGACGACCATGTCGACCTTCAGCGAGCCGTCCTCATCGGTGCGGAACATCGGATGGAACGAGGGGATCTCGATGGCGAGCTTCGGATCGAAGCCCAGATCCCTCGCGTAACGCTTCGCGAAGCGATGGAGGACGGCGGCGTTGGCGTTCTTCTCCTCGGTGGTCAAGCCGTTCGGGTCGCCGAACTCCAGGCCGACGACCGGATCGTAGGTGCCCGGCGCGACGCGCGGCCAGCAAAGCGCGTCCTCGGAAAAGAACTCGGCGTCGGTCGGCAGGATGCCGCGGGCCCGGAAGGCCTGCATCACGGACTCGCGGACGCCGTACGTGTCGCTCGGGAAGAGCACCGTATCCGCGGTGATCAGCGCGCGCAGAAAATCGCCGAACGTGACGTCGACCGGCGGGCAGTAGTCCAGGGCGCGTGCGCAGACCGAAAAGAACAGGTCCGCGATGTCGCTCGCCGCGTTCGCCAGCAACGCGGCCAACGGCCCGGGCAGGTCGACCGGGTGCGCGGAGCCGCCGCCGGCCCGGAAGATGCGGAAGAGATCCGCCGTTTGCCGCAAGTAGACGTCGAAATACGCGTCAAAGACGGCCGCGACCAAGATCGCGCCGCGCAGATGCGGTTCGGTCGTCGTGCGGATCGCGTCGGGCGTCTGCGGGATGCCGAGCGCGCTGCGCAATCCGTTGTGCATCCCCGAGACTTGGCCGAATTGCCGCGCCAGCTCGATCAGTGGATTGTCCGGCCGCACCTGCGCTTGAATGGTCGGCGTCCGCGTCGCTAGCGGCGAGCTGGACTGCGCCTGGTCCGTCGTGTCCGCCGTCTCACGGCCGAGATAGAGCTTCCCGCCCGTTCGCTGCAGCGTATCGAGCAGCACCTCGCTGTGTGAGAAGTGCCGGAACAGCGCCGACATGTCGGCGAATGCTTCGTGGAAGGCCGGGACGTCGATGTTGGTGGCTTCCATGAAGTATTGCCGGATGCCGTCGACGACCGCGTGGGTCACTTCGTGCGCGATGATGTCGTGCGAGAGACAGGTGAAGATCGTCTCGCCGGGGACGACCTGCGCGTCGGCATAGTCGCTGGCCCGGAAGTATCCGAACAGGATGCCGTGCACGTCCGGGCTGTAGAACGCGTTGGCCTGGACCATCGCGTGCGGGAAGAGGTACAGCCGGTTGAGCACGCCCCGCCGTTCCTGCTTGCCTTTGGGCAAGCGCCAGTGGACGCGGCGGCCGAGCGCAGCCTCGAATCGGTCGAGCGTTTCCGACGCGACGGCGTAGACCATCTGCTGGTGAAAGCGCGGATCGGCCTCGGTCGGGTCCAGGCCTTGCCCGAGCAGCAGATCGGGCTCGTCGAGGTCGACCGGCGTGTAGTATCCCTTCGTCGAGCCGTCGTAGTCGACGACCGCGAAACGCTCGCCGAGCGGGCCCGGCTCGAGCTTCTCGTAGCGCACGTCGATGACCAGAAAATTGCCCAGCGTTTTCCCCAGACTCGGATCGAACGCATAGACCTTGAGCGGCCGCGTCGCGGGCTGTCCGAACCGGAGCGTGCGGCTCTTGGCGCCGCGGGTCGCGAGGTGGCTCATGACGTCACATCTCCGGCGAGCAGGGATTGGTCGAGCGCGCTGAACGCGTACGTTCCGTCGGGCTGGTGATCGAGGACCCACACCACATCGAAGCGGTCACCCCATTTGGTCGGCGCGCCGTCGACGAAGCCCGCCGCGATGATCGGGATGTGCTTGTGCTCCCAGGCGACCAGCACGACGCCGGTGCAGGCCGTGATCGCCTCGATCACTGCGGCTTCGTCACCGACGGCGATGGCCGTCTGAAACGGCACGCCCAGCATGTCGTGCACGGGCGTGACCGTCTGCTGCGGGCGCAGGCTCTCGGCTTCGTCCGGGGGCAGCGACGGATCGGCGCTGGTGCCCGATGCGAAGATCGTCGTCGGCGTGGCGATTCCCGCGTGCGTCGGCTTGGCGAAAAACGACACCAGCGCGCCTGCGCGGTGCCAGCCGCGCACGATCAGAGCATGATCGTTCGGGCTCCCGTCCAGGTTCACGCCGTTCGGGCCACCCGGAATCGGCTTCTCCGCGTGGCGGATCAGCATGATTTTATCCGGTCCCTGCATCGTCTCACCCCCGCGATACAGCGCGCTGCCGACCGGCAGTCGAACGGCTGTCGCCCGCTCTCTTCGGTCAGGCTGGGTCGCTTGACCTGCTGCTCAGAGCCGATAGCCCTCCAGCCGGTCGCGGAACTGCTCCCACGTCATCGTGACGCCGTTGCGCGCATCGCGCGGCCACCAATCGACGCCGCCGCGGCTGAGCCGTAATTCACCGAGCTTCCCATGCTCGTCGTCGATCTCGACGACGAGGTCCGTATTGACGAGCTCGTACGACGGAGTCTGCGAAACACACACGCGATGTTCTGCCATCTACGCTCGTTCGCGCCGACACCGCAAGAGTGCTGCCCGTGAACGTGGGATGACCGGGGCTCGAACCCGGACGCCCTTGCGGGCTGCAGATTTTCGTACCACTTCGGCTTTCGCCGCCGGCTTTCTCGTCGAAACCGTTCGTGGTCTGGACTGTGCCTTGGCCGTGGGTTCGCGTACGAACCGGTAGGTCGCGCCCGTCCAGTCTCTACACCTTCCACGTCGCCGACATGCGGCTTCGCGGCTTGGCTCGGCGTTGTCGTGCCCGCGCGACGAGTTCACCGACTTTGAGCGCATCCCGGCCGCCGTTTCCGTGCGGTCGGCTCACATTTGGTAAGTCTGCTGTGTCTGCCTATTCCACCATCATCCCGCGGCCCGATTCGCCGCGGGCACCGGCCGCTACCCCTTGGCGACGAATGGCTCGGAACGGAACGACCTCGATGTGAGGTAACCGTAGAGCAGGTCCGCTTCGCTGACCGTGAAGTGGTCGACGTCGAGCATGCGGCAGGCTTCGTCGACGACGATCAGGCCGGCCGGTAAGATGTCGGCGCGCTGCGGACGGATGTGCGGCATCTGCTTGCGGGCCTCGAGGTCGCGTGAGAGGAGCGCGTCGATGAGCCCGGCGCAATCGGCGCGGGTCATCGGCGCGCCGTCGCGGGCGCCGTCGGCGATCATCGCGGCGGCCGTGAAGACCGTGCCGCCGACGGCGATCAACTCGCCGAAACCGCGTGCCTCGGAGAGCGGCGTGAGGACGCCGAGCGCGTACGAGCGTGCTTCGATCTCGAGCGAACGGCGCGCGGCCGGCGCGAGCGCGGTTTGGCCGAGCAGCGCGGGATGGCGTTCCGAGAGTCGCACGGCGCCGATCTCGAGCGACATGCTCAAGCCGACGGCACCGGTGCTGCGCGCGTGCGCCGGGGTGTCGACGGCGATCTCGGTGCTGCCGCCGCCGACGTCGAGCACGGCCACTGACTCGGCGCCCGGGCGCTGCGCGGTCGCGCCGAGGAACGAGTAGGTCGCTTCTTCTTCGCCCGTGAGCACGCGCGGCACGACACCGATTCGGTGCTCGACCTCGCGGCCGAAGGCCTCACCGTCGCTCGCGCGGCGCAGCACGCTGGTCGCGATCGCGTCGACCGCGGTCACGCCGTTGGCGCGCGCGATGCCGACGTACTCGTCGACGGCAGCCAGGGTGCGGATCTTCGCCACCAGGTCGATCGACCCGGTCGTCCCGATCCCGGCGCCCAGGCGGGTCCCGCGTGACTCGGCGACCACCGGCGCGTCGCCCTCGCCGAGGATCAGGAGCCGCGTCGAGTTGGTGCCGATGGAGACGAGCGCACGAGTCACGAGGCGGCCCTTTCGGCCACCGGGCGGCGCTCCCCGCCGTCGCGAATGTAACGTTATGGCCGCGCCCGCGCTCTTGTTCGACCTCGACGGTACGCTGGTCGACTCCGTGTACCAGCACGTCGGTGCGTGGCACGACGCGCTGCGCTCGGCCGGCATCGCGCTCTCGATGTGGCGGATCCACCGCAAGGTCGGCATGAGCGGCGGGCTGTTCGTGCGCGCGCTGGCCCGCGAGCTGGGGCGTCCCGTCGATGCCGCGACGGTGTCCGATCTCGGCCGGCGACACGCCGAGGCCTATGCCAAGCGGTTCGACGAAGTCGTGCCGCTGCCGGGCGCGAGCGAGTTGTTGGCGACGCTGACGGACCTGGGCGTGCCGTGGGCCATCGCCACCAGCGGCGGGCGCGAGGTCGCGTATCGGACCCTCGCGCTGCTGGACATCCCGCCCGGCGTCCCGATCGTCACCCGTGACGAGGTGGCGCACGCCAAGCCCGACCCCGACCTGTTCTTGAAAGCGGCCGAGAAGCTCGGCGTCGAGATCACCAACAGCATCGTCGTCGGCGACTCGGTCTGGGATCTGCTGGCGGCGCGGCGCGCGCGCGCGCTCGGCGTGGGGCTGCTCTCCGGCGGCTACGGCCTGGACGAGCTGCAGATCGCGGGCGCGTATCGCGTCTACGACGATCCGGCCGACCTCTTACAGCACCTGGACGAAGTCGGCGTGCGCGCGCCGCACTAGCTGCGCAACCGGTAGACGAGGCCGAAGCCCAGATCGGCGACCAGCGCGAAGCGGTGGTCGGCGTCGATCGTCGCACGTTCGACCGGCGTGTGGTAGAGCAGCACGACCTCGCGCGCGGGCCCGCTTCCCACGCGGGTCAGCAGCCGTTCGAGCACGGGCGCCTGAAAGGGGTTGTAGAGATAGAGCAGCAGATCGCCGCGCGGCAGCGTCCACGCGGAGGCGTCGGCGCGCACGACGCGCACGTCGTGCACGACGCGCTTGGGATCGTTGGCGGCCGCGAGGTTCTCGCGCGCGATCTCGGCGAGCGCCGGCGACAGCTCGACGCCGACGACGGCGCGGAACGGCCGCCGTGCCGCCAGCATGACGACGCGCCCCATCCCCGCGCCGACGTCGACGAACGTCGTCGTTTCGGGTGATAACGGCGAAGCCGCGAGCAGCGCCTCCGCTTCCGCGACCGGCGTCGGCTCGTAGTGGGTGGCGAACTCGATCGCCGGGCCGATCGCCTCGGGATCGAGCTCGCCCAGAAACACCAACGCTTCGGTCGTGACCCGCAGCTCGGCGTCGAAGCGCTGACCCGCGCGCCGCCCCGCCACGCGCCAGGGTGCCGTCGCGATCAGTAGCGCTTGGCGGCGGTCGCTTCGCGCGTTCGTTCGATCATCTGCAACGAGCGGTCGTGCGCCTTGTGCGCGATGCCGACGTAGAGCGTGTCGATGATCGTGAGCTGCGCGATGCGGCTCGAGCTGGCGTCACTGCGGAAAGCCGTCTCTTTGGCCGCGGTGACGAGCTGAATGTCCGCCACCTTGGTGATCGGCGAGCTGGACCGATGGGTGATGCAGATCGTCGTCGCACCGTTCGTCTTGGCGCGGCCGAGCGCGTCGGTCACGTCGCGGCTGGCTCCGGTGTGCGAGATCCCCAGCGCGACGTCGCCGCTGCCCAGCAGCGCCGAGGACATCGCCATCAGGTCGCCGTCGGAGAGCGCGACCGCGCGCAGCCCCAGCTTGAGGAACTTGTGGTACGCGTCGGCCGCCAGCGGACCGCTGCCGCCCACGCCGTAGATGTCGACCCGGTTCGCCTTCGCCAACGCCTCGACGGCCCGGCCGAGCATCTCGTCGTCGAGCACCTCGATGGTGTCGCGCAGCGCCTGGGTGTTGGCCTGGAAGACCTTGCTCTTCACCGTCGAGAGGTCGTCGTCGGGCTCGATCGCCGCGTAGATCTCGGTCGTCGGCTCGACCAGATCGCGCGCCAGCACGATCTTGAACTCTTGATATCCCTTGTAGCCGATCTTCTGGCAGAGCCGTACCACCGTCGACTCGCTGGTGTTGGTCCGCTCGGCCAGCTCCGTCACGGTCAGGTAGATCAGCTCGTCCGGGTGCCGCAGGATGAAATCCGCCACGCGCTGTTCGGCGGCGCGCAGCCCCGAGTACGCGCCTTGCAAACGCACGAAAGAACCGGGCACCTTTACGGGATCGACTCGCACTTCTTTCGTCGCCATGGACGCGAAGTTCGACGCGCGCCGCCTACCTGCCTGGAGTGGCGTCCGAGCGAAACACCTTCGCGCGCTGGCGCTTGCGCTGCAGGTGTCGCTCCGCCGGCTCGGGCCGGTCGGCCGGCGCCCACTCCTCGGTCGACTTGAGGTAGGCGGCGATTTGCGCCTCGAACGAGGGGTCGGTCAGCACCGGTGCGTCATTCGTCGGCAGGACCTCGTCGACGCGGGTCTGCGCCAGGACGACCATCCGCCCCACCAAGTCGAACGGCACCGTGGCCGACTTGTGCTCCAGCGCACGCGTGTAGGCGGCCCGGTTCTTGTTGACGTCGCCGATCGGCGCGGCCACCAGCCGGCCGTCCTCGAGCCGCACGGTGGCGCCGAGGTTGTGCACGTTGATGACGCTGCCGCGCACGCGCTCGCTCACGGGTTCGGCGCGCCCTTGTTGCCCTTGAGATAGATGATCGCTTCGTGGTCGCCGACCAGGTGCAGGCGGTCGTGGATCTCCGGCAGCGCGCCGGCGGGATCGCTCAGCCGCCGAATCTCCCGGTTCTGCTGCAGGCGCTTCGCTTCCAGGCGCGCGACCTCGCGGCGGGCGTCGCGCAGCTCGTGCGCCATGCCGACGGTGCGCCCGATCAACCGCGCGTACTGCACGGCGATCAGCGAGAAGACGACGAGCACAACGCAGACGACGCCGATCCGACTCGCGAGACGGAGCAGCGCCGCCGGCCTGTTCACGGGGCTCCGATGCGCCGGAACTTGGCGTAGCGACGGTCGAGCAGCGTCGGGATCGGCACCGTGACCAGCGTCGTCAGGGCGCGATCGACCGCGTCGAGGACGCGCGCGATCGTCGCCGCGCCGTCACGGTGCGCGCCGCCGACCGGCTCGGGCACGAGCTCGTCGACGATGCCGAAACGCAACAGGTCGTCGGAGGTCAGCCGCAGTCGCGAGGCCGCTTCTTCGGCACGCGCCGCGTCGCCCCACAGGATCGCCGCCGCGCCCTCGGGCGAGGCGACCGAATAGACCGCGTGTTCGAGCATCAGCACCCGGTCGGCCAGGCCGAGCGCGAGCGCGCCGCCCGAGCCGCCCTCGCCGATGACGGTCGCGACGATCGGCACCTCGACCTGGGCCAGCTCGTAGAGCGAGGCGGCGATCGCCTCGGACTGCGCGCGCTCCTCCGAACCGATGCCCGGATCGGCACCGCTGGTGTCGATGAACGTGACGACCGGCAAGTGCAGGTGCGCGGCCAACCGCACCAGGCGAATGACCTTGCGATACCCTTCGGGCGAAGACATGCCGAAGTTGCGGAATACCTTCTCCTTGGTGTCGCGGCCCTTGTCTTGCGCGATCGCGACGACGCGCCGGCCGCGCAGCTTCGCGAAACCGCCGACGATCGCATGATCGTCGCGGAAGTGGCGATCGCCGTGCAGCTCGTCGAAGCGGTCCAACGCGCTGATGTAGTCGGTCCCGATCGGACGCTTGGGGTGGCGCGCCATGTTGACGCGCTGCCACGGCGTCATCGTGCCGAAGATCTCGCGCTGGATCTCGCCGTACTTGGCTTCCAGGGCGGTGATCTCGGCCGTCATGTCGACCGGCTGCTGCGCGGCTTGCGCCTTGAGCTCGGCGATGCGCTGCTCGAGCTCGAGCAGCCCCTTCTCGCGCTCGACGATGACGTTCACGTGCGCGTCTCCGCCGGTTGCGGTGCGGGCGCCGTCAGGCCGCGACCGTTGCTCGAGGCGATCGTCGCGCCGACGCCGTAGTCGAGCAGCCGGATCAGCTGGTCCTTGAGATCGCGACGCGGCACGACCATGTCGATCGCGCCCTTTTCGAGCAGGAACTCGGCGGTCTGGAAGTTGTCGGGCAGCTTCTGGCGGATCGTCTGCTCGATGACGCGCCGTCCGGCGAAGCCGATCGCCGCGTGCGACTCGGCGACGATGACGTCGGCCTGGAACGCGAACGAGGCGGACACGCCGCCGGTGGTGGGGTCGGTCAGCACGCTCAGATAGTAGCCGCCGGCGTCCTGGAAGCGGCGCACGGCGAGCGTCGTCTTCGCCATCTGCATCAGTGCCAGCATGCCTTCTTCCATGCGGGCGCCGCCGCTGGCGGTGACGACGATGACCGGAACGCCGCGATCGCGAGCCTGCTCGAAGAGCTGCGCCAGGCGCTCGCCGACGACCGTGCCCATCGTGCCGCCGCGAAAGTTGAAGTCCATCACGCCGAGCGCGACCGGGACGCTGCCGATGGTCGCGAAGCCGCACACGATCGCTTCGGTCAACTTGGACTTCTCACGATCGCGCTGGAGCTTGGCGGGATACGACGACTTGTCGGTCCAGCCCAGCGGATCGGACGGCAGCACGTCGCCGCCGATCTCGGTGAAGTCCGCGTCGACCAGCAGCGCGATGCGATCGAAGGCGTGCATGCGGAAGTTGTGCTCGCAGCGCGTGCACACCCACAGGTTGGCTGCCAGGTCGGGGCGGTAGAGCATCTCGCCGCAGCCGGGGCACTTGGTCCACTGCGCCGCCTCTTCGGGCGGCACGGGCTGCGCACGACGCAGACGGAGCCACTCCGGCATCGCCACGGCTAGCGCGCGCCCCCGCGGCCGAACAAGCGCGCACGATAGATGCGGCCGAGCTGGCGCAGATAGTTGAGGATCTCGTTCTGGTTGAGCTTCGACTCGCCGGCGATGCGATCGGTGAACACGTACGGCACCTCGAGCGCGCGGCCGTAGTGCGCCTTCGCGATGACCTCGAGCCCGATCTTGAAGCCGATCGGATCGAGGTCGACGCCGTCGAGCGCCTCGCGCTTGACCAGAAAGTACCCCGAGGTGATGTCTTTGATCGGCGTGAGCGGCTGCGCCAGCGCGATGGCCACCTTCGAGGTGACGATGCGGCGCTTGGGCCAGTTGCTGATCCCGCCGCCGGGGACGTAGCGGGAGCCGATCGCCAGGCCGTAGCCCTCGTCGGCGAGCGCGTGCACCATGCGCGGGATGATGTTCGCGTCGTGCGAGAAGTCGGCGTCCATCGCGCCGAGCGCGACCGAGTCGGGCCGCGCGAAGCGCCAGCCGTCGATCACGCCGGACGAGAGGCCGAGCTTGCCGGGCCGGTGCAGGCAGCGCACCGGATAGCCCTCGCGTTCGAGGCGGTCGACGATCGCCCCGGTGCCGTCGGGCGAGTTGTCGTCGACGACGACGATCTCACCGTCGAGCCCGTTGTCGCGGAAGATCTGGGTGACGGTCGTGACCAGCCGCTCGATGCCGCCGGCTTCGTTGTACGTCGGAACGACGATCGAGAACTTCATCGCCGGCGCGTTCACCGCGGTCTCCATCTCGGTCGTCACGCGATCTTCCGCAACGTCGGAAAGCGCGACGCGTCGAACGGCGCGAAATCCTCGTACGCGTCGGGCTCGGTGCGGATCAACGAAACGCCGTCCTCGTCGATGCTCTCGATCTCGGTGGCCGGCACGCCGACGTCGCTGCCGAGCGCGTCCCAGTGGACGACGATCAGCTCGGCGGAACGCGCGTCGCCTTCGGCATACACGCCGCGCACGTCGCCGACGCGTGTCTCGCCGGCGAACACGGGTGTACCTTCGGTGAGGGATTCGAGCGTGCGTGCCATGATCGAACCTGAGAAGTACGCCCCACAGCCAAGCCGTTCCCGTACCGGCGCGTGCGCGGTCATTCGGGCCGCTCGGCCTCTTCGAGTGCCGCCAGCGCGCGAAGGAGCGCCGCCTTGGCGTCCGACTGGCCACGAAAGTGACGGTCGAGCGATTCGTTCAGGACCGCGTTCATGCTTTTGCGTTCGTTCTCCGACCGCCGCTTCAGCTCGTCGTACACTCCGTTGTCCAACCGCGCCGGGAATTGACGCATGGTTCGATGGATGATATCACAGTGATATCATCATGGCAACCCGGCGAGCGCAGCCGCCGAGCCGCCTGCGTGGTCGTAGGTCGTCCCGGCCGGGCCGACGGTCACCGACGTCGCCCGAACGGCCCGAGCCGCGAAGGACCGGCGGGCGTGCTGAGAAACGAGCGCGGCATATGACGAGCACGACCGAGATCCGGCGGGTGGCCCTGGAGACGGGCGAGACGACGACCGTCGAGCGGTGGGGCGAAGCCGGACCCGCCATCCTGTGCGTCCACGGAATCACCTCGTCGCGGCGCGACTTCGCGCGGCTGGGCGCGGCACTCGCGGATACGCACCGGGTCTTCGCCTACGATCAGCGCGGCCACGGCGAGAGCTCGACGAGCACCGGCGCGATGTCGCTGGCCGTGCTGGCCGCCGACCTGCGCGCGGTCGCCGACAGCATCGGCACGGTCGCGGTCGTGGTCGGCCACTCGTGGGGCGGCGCGGTCGCGCTGGTCGGCGGACCCAAGGTCGCGCGCGCCCTGGTCCTGGTCGATCCGATGATCCGCGTCGCACCGAACACGTTCTACGGCGACTACGTCGACGATCTGGCGGAGCTGCTCGATCAACCGGTCGGCGAGGAACGCGACGCCGAGATCCGCGCGCTCTTCGCCGACGCCGACGCGGTCGATCGCGACGGTAAGGTGCACGCGATGCACGCGCTCTCGGCCGACACGCTGCGGCGCCTCGGTCGCGACAACGACGTCGACGCGGGCGGTTGGGATCTGCGCCAAAAGCTCGCCGCGCTCAAGATTCCCACCCGCATCTTGGTGGCCGGCGAAGGTTCGGTCATCGCGCCGGCGGATCTCGCCGACGCCTCGCAGACCGTCACGGTCGAGGTCGTCGAAGGCCACGGCCACACGCTGCACCGCAGCGACTTCGCGCATTTCGCCGACGCGGTGCGCGCCGCCGCGGGCTGACCCAAACGGAGACGGCGCGCCGGAGCGCGCCGTCTGGGTTCACCTCACCGACCGCCGAGAGTCAGCGGCGACCGCGACCGTTCTCGTCGCGCCGACCGCCGTCGTAGCTGCCGCGGTAGCCGCCGCGCTGCGGAACGTAGATCGTGCGCGGAGCGCGCCAGCCGGGGCCGTAGACGGGGCCGCCGTACGCCGGGCACGGCTCGTCGTAGTAACCGCAGACCGGATACGACGGCTGGCTGGTGGCGCCGGCGATGAGTGCGATCCCGCCGAGGATGGCCGCCGCGGTGATCGCGGTGTCGGTCGTATTCGCGGAGGCCGGTCGCGGCAGCATCGCGCCGACACCGACGGTTGCCACCGCGCCGGCGGTGACGACGATCTTCCCGATGTTGCTCCGAGCGGAGCGAATGATTCCAGTCAACATGATCGTGTGGTCTCCTCGTTTCGTCCGGTGACTGCGTCGCCGGCTTTCTGTTCACACGATAGCGCGCGAAGCTCACAACATGCTTGAGCGCAAGCGCGCGGGGCGAATTCTCACCGGCCTCAAAGCCGGCCCTCATCAAAGCGTAACGACGAGCTTCCCGGTGACCCCGCGCGACCACAAGCGGTCGGCCGCCGTGCCGATCTGGGCGAACGGCAGCACGTCGTCGATGTGGACGTTCAGCGATCCGGCGTCGAGCAACGATGCCAAGCGCGCCAAGCCGTCGCCCGCCGGTTGGCTCTCCAGCTCGTGGAACAAGATGAAGCCGTAGATCGACTGACCGCCCGCCGCGTAGAACGAGGCCACCTCGACGGTCGCGGTGCGGTTGGCCGAGGTGCCGTAGGTGACCAACAATCCGCCGACCGCCAGCTCTCGCAAGGCGCTGGCGAAAACGTCGCCGCCGACGGACTCGAGGATCAGGTCGAACGGGCCGGTGTCGTGCGCGCAGTCGGCCGTCTCGCCGACGACGACGCAATCGGCGAAGCCTTCCACCGTGCCGCGCTTTTCGGGGCGATGGACGAGCCCGGTCGCATGCGCGCCGGCGATGCGTGCCAGCTGCACCGCGAAGACGCCCACGCCGCCCGACGCACCGGTCACCAGCACGCGCTTGCCGAGCAGCGAGCCGCGCTTGTCGAGCGCGTAGAGCGCGGTCAGGCCCGCGACCGGCAGCGTCGCGGCTCGTTCGAACGAGACCGTCGCCGGGAGCACCGCGAGGTGCCGCACCGGCGCCGCGATGCGCTCGGCCCAGGCGCCGCTGCCCGGCATCATCCCCACGACGCGCGCGCCGGCCGGCGGGCCGCCGCCGGCCGCGGCGCGCTCGACGACGCCGGCGAAGTCCCACCCAGGCCGCCAGCCGTCGTCGGCGGCGCGCGCGCGCCGGATCTCGCCGAGGTTCAGGCTGAGCGCATGCACGCGCACCAGCGCCTCGTCGGCGCGCGGTTGCGGCTCGGGGAGGCCGGCGACGATGAGTCCACCCGGCGCGGAGCGATCGACGACGACGGCATTCACGCCGCTACCAACCACCCCGCGGTCGCCGGGGGATGCTGGGCGACCGTGCTTGACGTTGCCGCTCGTCTTGCTATACTAGCCAAACATAACCTAGGGTTTGGCGCCTGGAACCCCCGCTCGCGTCACGTCCGAGACCGGCGAGGGCCACCGCGTGCTCGTTCGCATCGAATCGGCTGCCGACGCCGCGCGCTTGCTGCGCCCGGCACATCCGCGCTTCATGCTGCGGGCGGCCCTGCGCATTCCGTCCCTCGCGCCGGCCCGGGCCGCGCGCTGGGAGCGCGGCCTCAACGCGTCGTTGCGGGCCTGTGGCTGCGCCGAGGGTTCCCTGGGCGCGCTACTCGCCCTGGCGGCCCTGCTCTGCTGGGGCATCGGCCATGCCCGCACGCTCGACGGGCACGCCTTCTGGTGGCGCGCGCTCCTGGTCCTGGTGGCCGGCGCCGCCGCCGGGAAGATCGCGGGCCTGAGCTGGGCGCGGCTGCGCCTGGTGTGCATCGTAGCCGCGATCCGCCGTCACGAGCGGCGCCGCGGCGGTCGCGCGGCCCGCGCGGGCGCGCTATGACGACGTGCTTTCAAACCACCTGGCGCATCACCGAGCAGCTCGTGCTGTGGACGGTCGGGTTCATCACGTGGCTGGTGCAACAGTGCGCGAACGTCTCGACGCAGGTCTTGCAGTCGGTTCAGCAGTGGCAGAACCAGTGCATCACCTCGAGCCAGCAGTCGTGCAGTTCCTGGGGCTGGTTCAGCTTCATCTGCAACTGGGTGACGAGCGTGGTCTGCACGCTGGTCTCGGTGATCGTCCAGATCCTCGTGCTGGTCGTGACGCTGGTGTGCGTCATCCTCAGCGTCCTCGCCGCGGTGCTGATCGCCGTGCTCGTGCTGATCGTCATCGTGCTGGCGTGGCTGGTCTGCATCTTCGTGCCGTGCCCATCGCAGATGGAGAGCGCGACGCCGCCCGACGGCGGTTGGATGGTCACGCTCGGCGGCAGCACCCCGCCGCACGTCTCGCAGGGCAACGAGGTCACGGTGCTGCCCGACGGTCAGCTCGCCTGCGAAAGCATGGTCGCCGCAATCGCCGCGGCCACCACGCGCATCCACCTGTTGGAGCTGGACTTCGATCCGGCGTTCATCGCGACGTTCACCGGCCAGGACGACGCGGTCAACGCCTGCATGCCGGGCACGACGCTGATGGCCGCGTTGCTGGCGGCAAACGCGCGCGGCGTCGCCGTTCGCATCCTGCTCAACAAGAACGCGTTCAGCGACACGACCTCGAGCGTGACGAGCTTCCTGCAGCGTCACCAGCCGAACACGATCGAAGTCGCGGGCCTGCACGTCTTTCCCGAGATGATGCACGCGAAGGCCCTGATCGTCGACACGGCGACGGCGTTCACGCTGGGACTGCCGCTGGACCAGGGCTACTGGGACACGCAGCTCCATCCCGTCTTCGACCCGTGCAAGCCGAGTCGGCGCGGCTCGGGAGCCGGCGGGGACGTCCCGGTCCTGGGCAACGTCGGGAACGGCGTCGGCAACAAGCCGGTCCACACGGTCTCGCTGCAGCTCGTCGGAGCCGGCGCGGCCGACGTCGACGCGACCTTCATCGCGCTGTGGAACTCCGTGAGTTCCGACCAGGTCGCCGCGCCGACGCCGGTCGCCGGCAGCGGACGACAAACGATTCAGATCGTCCGCACGGCGCCTCCGCTGCCGGCGGCCGGTCTCCCCAGCGGAGAGACGGGCGTCCTCGAAGCCTACCTGCGGGCGATCAACAACGCACAGCGCTTCATCTACATCGAGGAGCAGTACTTCAACTCGCCGGTCGTCGGCAACGCGCTCGTCGCCGCATTGCGCGCGCGGCCGGCGCTCCAGCTGATCGTGCTGCTCAACGAGAACCCCGATATGCCCACCTACAAGTTCTGGCAGAACGCGTTGCTGAGCACGCTGCAGGCGGTCCCGGGCGCGCAGATCGGCACGTTCAGCCTCTGGCGCACCGGCGCGGCTTCCAACGGGATGACCGAGATCATGCAGTGCTATCTGGAGGCGAAGGTCTCGGTCGTCGACGACCTCTGGGGCACCGTCGGCTCGGCGAATCTCGACGGCGCCTCGACCGGCCACATGTTCGAGTTCCTACCGGCGCCCGCGTTCTGCTTCAGCGCCGCGAAGAGCTGGCGCAACGTCGAGCTCAACGCGGTGCTGTACGACGGCATCGCCGGCGCGCCGGCCACCGGCAACGTCGCGGCCCTGCGGCAAAGCCTCTGGCAAGAGCATCTCGGTTCGGGCCTCGACCTCACGACCGCGCCCGCCGGCGGTTGGCTGGGCCTGTGGAACAGCGTCGCCAACGCCAACGTCGCTTCGTTGAACGCGACGCAAACGATGGGCGCGGGCCCCTCGATGATCCTGCCGTACGCCGGCGCGCTCGAAGCGTCGAGCCAGCTCTCGGCGATCGGCATCGACGCCAACCTCTTCGTCGTCGCGCCGGCCGTGCCGACGTAGCCCGTACCGAACGGAGGAACCGACTATGCACCACCTACGCAGGCTCGCTGCCCTCGTCGTCCTCGCTGCCGTCCCGCTCGCCGCGCGCGCCGCGACGATCGAACAAACCGTGAAGATCACGACGGTGGCGCCGAACACGCTGCTGATCGACGCGTCGGCCGGCCACCACGTCATCACGATCCCGAGCGCGACCCGCACCTTCCCGACCCTTGCGGCCTTCGTCCAATACTGCGTGACCGCGTTCCACGGCAAAGCGATCAACGACGCCAAGGGCAACCTGATCGGCGTCGCCGGCGTCAGCATCATCCGCGACCACGCCTACAGCGTCGACCCGAAGACGCACGCCCTGGTCGAGCAGGACGACCCAATCCTGGCCCAGATCGCGGGCACGACCGGGCAAGTCCGGATCGGGACCAAGGTGTACGATCTGAGCCGACCGCAGCCGCCGGCGCTGCGCACCAAGGCGCGCCGCCGCGCCGATCCGATCCTGCTGGCCGCGAACCCGCCGAGCGAAGTCGACACCTGCAGTCAAGGTGCGTGCGCGAAGAACACCTCGTTCGTGACCAACCTCTTCCTGTACTACGCGGTCGGAAGCACGACGCAGCAGACGAAGGGCGGTTTCGAGCAAAGCTCGTCGTTCTGCTGGAAGGATGGCTGGATTCCGTGGGTCTGCACGACCTCGTCCGGCTCGAACAGCTTGAGCGTCAGCAACGAGTACTTCAACTTCGCAACCCCGATCCCGGAGGGGCCGTCGAGCGCCCAAGCGCGCAACGTCACCTCGCTGACGCTTCAGATCTGGGCTTTCGGCACGGTGCTCGGCGTGGTCGGCGACGCGACGGGCGTCTGCGGCAGCCACGGTGGAACGGGCATCGGCTCGAGCACGGTGACGTCGTCGGGGAAGATCGGAACCTGCTTTTAATGGACAGCCACGCCGCGTTCGCGTAGCGTAGACGCCATGCGAGGACTTCGTTCGGCCGGGTTGGCTTGTGTGCTGCTCGCGCTCCCGCTGCGCGCGCTCGCGGAGGAGCCGCCGCACTTCACCTACGCGCCGGCGCCACCCGGTACGCTGATCGCGAGCCAGGTCGTGTACTTGGCGGGCGAGGCGATGCACTCGCAGTGGCGCGCCGTTCTCAGCCGGCTGCACGCCCAGTGGTACCTCTCGATCTACGCGATCGACGACACGACGTATCGCTTGAAGTATCGCTCGCCCAGCGGCGACGTTCCGTTTCCGCCCGGCGGCCCGACGGTGACGAGCGCCTCGATCGCCGCCATCGGCGAGTTCATGGGCGCCGGCGTCCAACAGGTCGCGATCGCCAGCCACGACACCGCCGGCGGCCGCTGCGGCACCGGCCGGATCGACGTCCTGTTCTTCGATGCGGCGATGGAGATGCCGCTCTCGACGCTCTCGGTGCGCACTCCGTGCAGCCTCTCGGCTCGCGTCGTCCACGAAGCGCACGGCGACGCGCTGGCGGTCACCGGTCCGTCGTCGAAGACAGCGATCTTCCGCTTCACGAGCGGTCCCGGCACCTGGACGCAGACGCCGCGGTTGTTCCAGGTCGTCCCGAGCCCCTGACGGATCACAGCTCGCCGGTCGCGTAGAGCGCGGCCGCCAGGACGGCCAATGCCGCCGTTTCGGTGCGCAGAATCCGCGCGCCCAGCGAGATCGCGCGGGCGCCGGCGGCCTGCGCGCGCACGACCTCGTCGGCGGCAAAGCCGCCTTCGGGACCGATGACGATCAGCACGCTGCGCGCGCCGGGCAGCTCGCGCTCGAACACCTCGCGCAGCGGGGCCGGATCGGTCAGCTCCCACGGCAGATAGACGCGATCGTAGCGCTCGAAGCTCGCCAGCAGCGCGTCCCAGTCGAGTACGTCGCCGAGGTCGGGAACGCGCACGCGGCCCGACTGCTGCGCCGCACTGCGTGCGATGCGCCGCCAGCGCTCGACCTTGGCAGGACTCGTCGCGTGGCCGATCACGCGCGCGCTGCGCACCGGCACGATCGCGTAGGCGCCCAGCTCGGTCGCCTTCTCGACGACCAGGTCCATCTTCTGGCCCTTGGGGACCGCCTGCGCGATGGTGACCTGCAGCGCGGTCTCGACCCCGGCGCGCTCGAGCGCGGCGTCGAGCGTCCCGTGCACGACCCGGCCGTCGACGGCCAGCGTGGCCGCGTACGCGGCACCGCCTGAATCGACGACCTGCACGCGGTCGCCGGTGCGCTTGCGCAGCACCGCCGTCAGCTTGCGCTCGTCGTCGGCGGCGAACCGCACCCGGTCGCCGACCGCGTGGACGCCTTCGACGAAGAACCGGTCACGCATCGCGGCAGGCGCTTCGCCGGAAGCGCCGGAAGGCCCGCACATGGACGACGCCTTCTGGCTCCGCTACCTGCGGGCGCACGCCGACCCACGCACCCGTTCTCTGCACTGCACCGGGACGCTGCTGGCGACCGGCGTCGCCGCCACCGCGCTCGCGCGCCGCAACCCGTGGCTCTTCGGCGCCGCGCTGCTTTGCGGATACGGTCCGGCCTGGTACTCGCACGCGTTCATCGAGCGCAACAAGCCCGAGACGTTCAGCGCTCCGCTCCGCTCGCTGGCCGGCGACTACCGGATGTGCTTCGGGATGCTGACCGGCACGCTCGAACCCGAGCTCCGCCGCGCCGGCGTGACCACGGCGGCGCCGCAAGCGGGCTGAACTACGCGCCCTTGGTGGGCGTGACCAAGTACTTCTCGCCGGTGGCGCGTTTGGAGTAGGCGGCGATGACGGCGGGATCGAGCGCTTGCGTGAGCGAGATCTCGTCGGTGTAGCGGCTGGCGAAGGTCGTCGTCAGCTCGGCGGCGACGCGGTCGCGCAAGCGCTGGAACGTTTCCGCGCCGAGCTTGCCGAGATACGAGAACACCAGCCAGCCGCCGACGCCCCAAGCCATGCCGTAGTTCCGGTTGAGCACCGTCGGGCCGACGTCGAGCGAGCCGTAGAGATAGACCTGCTTGTGCACAGTCGAGCCGTACCGGCTGTAGACGGTTTCGCGGCGGCCGGCGACGCGCTCCATGCAGGTCAGGATCGTCGAGGCCAGCGTGCCCCCGCCGATGGCGTCGAACGCGAGCGTCGCGCCCGTCTCCGCCACCGCGTCGGTCAGATCGTCGACGAAGGTCGGGCTGCTGCTGTCGACGACGTGCGTGGCACCCAGCTCGCGCAGCAGCGTCTCTTGGTGCTTGCTGCGCACGATGTTGACGAGCGGCACGTCGTCGGCGCGGCACAGGCGCACCAACATCTGGCCCAGGTTCGATGCCGCCGCGGTGTGAACGAGCGCGCGATGTCCTTCGCGGCGCATCGTCTCGAGCATGCCGAGCGCGGTCAGCGGGTTGACGAACGCCGAGGCGCCGTCGCGCGCGCGCGTTCCCTCCGGCAGCGGGATCGTGTCGGCGGTGTTGACCAGACGGTACTGCGCGTACATCCCGCCGGCGCGCGCCGCCAGCGTGCGGCCGAGCAGCGTCTGCGCGTTGCCGCCGGCCGTGACGACGACGCCCGCGCCTTCGTTGCCGACCGGCATCGCTTGATCGAGCCGCCCTTCGACCAACGCCAGCCGCGCGTGCGGTACCGACGCGGTGATCGTCGGCCGCTCCGGCGTGCCGCCGGCGCGCAGCGTCGCGAGATCGGCGGGCCCGAGCAGCAAGCCGAGGTCGGACGGGTTGATCGGTGCGGCTTCGACGCGCAGCACGACCTGGTCGGGCCCCGGCTCCGGCACCGCGACCTCTTCGAGCCACAGCTGCAGCTCGCCGGCGGAGGTGATCTTGGAGCGGAGTTCGAGTCCCGTCATGCTCGCTGCGACCGCGGCGAGCGGAGAGAAGTTGCCTACTCGGCGCGGAACGCGTCTTTGACGCGGTCGAAGAACGACTTCTCCTCGATCTGATCGCCGCCCGCGCGCGCGTACTCTTCGAGCAGCTCGCGCTCGCGCTTACCGAGCTTCGTCGGCACGACGACGTGTACGGTGACGAGCTGGTCGCCCTTCGCGCCGCCGCGCACGCTGGGCATCCCGCGCCCGCGCAAGCGGTACGTCGAGCCGGTCTGCGTGCCGGGGTTGAGATTCAGCACCTGCTCGCCTTCGAGTGAGGGCACCGTCAGCTCGCCGCCGAGCGCGGCTTGCGGAAACGCGATCGGCACGTCGAGCAGCACGTCGAGCCCGTCGCGGCGGAACAGCGCGTGGCGCGCGACGCTCAGGTAGACGTATAGGTCGCCGTCCGGACCGCCGCGCATGCCGGCCTCGCCGCTGCCGCTGATGCGGATGCGCGAGCCGTCGTCGACGCCGGCCGGGATGCGGACCTGCAGCGTCTTCTCCTGCTCGACGCGACCGCGACCGCGGCACGTGGTGCACGGCGTCTGGACGATCTGGCCGTCGCCGCCGCACTTGGTGCAGGTCGTCTGGGTGACGAACTGGCCCAGCGGCGTCTGTCGCACCTGACGCTGGATCCCGCTGCCGCTGCAACGGTCGCAGGGCACGACCAGCGTGTTCGGCTCGGCGCCGGTGCCGCGGCACGTGCCGCAGGTCGCCAAGTGCCGGAAGGTGATCTCGCGCGTCGTCCCCGCGTAGGCTTCCTCGAGCGTGATCTCGACGTCGTAGCGCAGGTCGCTGCCGCGCGCCGGACCGTTGCGCCGCGCTTGCTGCGCGCCGCCGCGCGCGGCACCGAAGAACATGTCGAAGATGTCGCCGAAGCCTTCGGTCCCGAAGCCACCGAAGCCGCCGCCGCCTTCGCCGTTGACGCCGGCGTGGCCGAAACGGTCGTAGTTCGACCGCTTGCGCGCGTCGGAGAGCACTTCGTAGGCTTCGTTGATCTCCTTGAAGTGGTTCTCCGCGGCGGCCTTGTCCTCGGCCACGTCGGGATGGTACTTGCGCGCCAGCTGGCGGTATGCGCGCTTGATCGCGGTCTCGTCGGCGTCGCGGGCGACGCCGAGCACGTCGTAATAATCGGCCGGCACGTCAGCGAATCTCGAGCGCGTTCAAGTGGTCGCCCAGCGAGCGCGCCGTTCCGGACGCGAGAGCGAAGAGTCGTCCGTACGGCATGCGGCGGGGTCCCAGGATGGCGAGCAGACCGACGCCGCGGTCGCCGAAGCGATAGGGGACGGTCACCACGCTGCACTCCGCCAGCTCGTCGGCGCCGATCTCGGCACCGATGCGCGCGTGCGGCTGCTGGTCGCGCGGTTCGGCGGCCAGCTCGTCGGCGATCAGATCGTAGAGCGTACGCTGCTCCTCGACGATGCGCAGGATCGCGCGCAGCTTGCGCAAGTCGTGGAACTCCGGCTGATCGAGCAGGTTCTGCGCGCCGGCCGCTGCCAGCTCGGGCTCACCGGTGCGGCGCGCTTCGCTGAACGACGCCCGCACCGCGTCGGCGATCTCGCTCGCCACGCCCAGCTCCTCGCACACGCGCGTGAGGTCGGCCGTGGTGATGTCTTCCATCACCTTGCCGCCCAGCCGCGAGTTGAGCGCGTTCGAGAGCCGCGTCAGCTCGTCGGCGTTGACGTCGGTGCCCCACTCGAAGGCGCGCTGCGCCGCGACGCCGGCCGAGGTGACCACGACGACCATGCTCGTGCGCGCGGAGAGCCACAGCAGCTGCACGTGCTTGAACGCGTGCGAGTCGCGGGAGGGCGCGATGGCGATCGCCAGGTTTCCCGACAGGCCGGAAAGCAGACGCGTGGTCTGCTCGATGACGTCCGAGAGCTCACGCGAGGCTTCGCGGAACTCGTCACGGATGCGCCGGGTGTCGTCCTTGGTCAGGGCCTCGGGCTGCATGAGCCGGTCCACGTAGGTCCGGTACCCGGCATCCGAGGGAACCCGACCGGCCGAGGTATGGGGCTGCACCAGGTAGCCGCCCGCTTCCAACTCCGCCATCTCGTTGCGAATGGTCGCCGACGAGACGCCCAGGTTGTACTTCTGTGTAAGCGTGACGGACCCGACCGGCTCCGCCGTGTTGATGTACTCGTACACCACGGTCGCCAGGATGAAAGACTTTCGCTTGTCCAGATCGTGCTTATCGTTCACAGGGGGTCAGTACTAGCAGTCGGCGCAGACGAGTGCCAGGCCTTCCTCGCAGCGTATCACCCTGGCTCGCGGGGGTCAAGGCGCGGCGGCCGCTTCAGCCCGGCGGCATGCTGGGCAGAGCGAGCGATTCGAGGTTCTGGCTGTTGAGCGCCACACGGCGGGCGGCCACGGCGCTGACCTCCGAGAGAACCAGCCCGAACAGGACGCAGCCGACCAGCCCCTCCCAAAGGGGCTGGATGTCGACGACCCCGGTCCAGATCACCAGCACGTCGTGCAGCAGCAGCCAGACCGCTATCCCGTAGAACGTCCCCCAATAGAGCGAGGTCGGCAGCCGGCGCATCGAGGGCCGCGAGTGGGCCAGCAGCCCGTAGACCAGTCCGAGCAGCGCCGCGAGCGCCAGGTACAAAATCGAGCCCAGCACGGTCATCTGCGGCGAGGCCGGCGCGCCGCGCAGCGACGGAAAGAGCCGCGTCGCTTGCAGGAAGAAGTCGCCGCAGGTCGTCTCGTGCAGCCACACCACGCCGACGAGCACGAAGAACACCATGCTCGTCAGACCCGCCACGAGCCCGCCGACCAGCCCGTCGATCCAGCGCACCATCTCCCTCGAAGAATCGGCAGCACGAGGACGGTTCCCTAGGTCCCTGGCCCACGGCGTCCAACAAATGCCCCGTGCAGCAGACCAGCGATCAAATCGAGTCGCTCTTCACGGAGGCGCGCCGCTTCCCGCCGCCCCCCGCTTTCGCCGCCCAGGCCAACGCCAAGCCCGGCGTCTACGAGGACGCCGAGCGCGACTATCTGGCCTGGTGGAAATCGTGGGCCGACCGGCTCGAGTGGATGACCCCGCCGACCAAGACGCTCGAATGGAACGAGCCGTTCGCGCGCTGGTTCGCCGACGGGACGCTCAACGCGTCGGTCAACGCGCTCGACCGCCACGTGCGCGCCGGCAAAGCCGCCAAGATCGCCTACTACTACGAAGGCGAGCCCGGCGACCGCTGGACGGTGACCTACGGCGAGCTGCTCGACAAGGTCTGTCAGTTCGCGAACGCCCTGCGCGCGCTCGGCGTCAAGAAGGGCGACCGGGTCGCGATCTACATGCCGATGATCGTCGAGCTGCCGGTCGCGATGCTGGCCTGCGCGCGCATCGGCGCCGCGCACTCGGTCATCTTCGGCGGCTTCTCGCCGGACGCGATCGTCGATCGCGTGAACGACTCGCAGTGCGTCGCGCTGATCACCGCCGACCAGGGCTGGCGCCGCGGCAACAAGGTGCCGCTCAAGCAGAACGTCGACGAGGCGATCGTCAAGGGCATGCCCTCGCTCAAGCACGTCGTCGTCGCCAAGCGCGTCGGCGATCCGGTCGAGATGATCGCCGGTCGCGACGTGTGGTGGGATGACGCGGTGCGCGACCAGCCCGCGACGTGCGAACCCGAGCCGATGAACGCCGAGGACTTGCTCTACCTGCTGTACACGTCCGGCACGACGGCGAAGCCGAAGGGCATCAAGCACACGACGGCGGGCTACCTGACGGGCGTGACCGCCACGCACAAGCTGGTCTTCGATCTCAAGGAAGACACCGACGTCTACTGGTGCGCGGCCGACATCGGCTGGGTGACCGGCCACTCGTACATCGTCTACGGTCCGCTCTGCAACGGCGCGACCAGCGTCATCTACGAAGGCACGCCGGACTACCCCGAGCGGGACCGCCTCTGGGAGATCGTCGAGCGCTACAAGGTCTCGATCCTCTACACGGCGCCGACGGCGATTCGCACCTTCATGAAGTGGGGCACCGAGTTTCCCGCCAAGCACGACATGCGCTCGCTGCGCGTGCTGGGCAGCGTCGGCGAACCGATCAACCCCGAAGCGTGGATCTGGTACTACGAGCACATCGGCGGCGGCCGCTGCCCGGTGGTCGACACCTGGTGGCAGACAGAAACCGGCGCCATCATGATCACGCCGCTGCCGGGGATCACGACGCTCAAGCCGGGTTCGGCGACCAAACCGTTCCCGGGCGTGCAAGCCGACATCGTCGACGAGAAGGGCAACTCGGTCCCGCTCGGCGGGGGCGGCTACATCGTGCTGCGCCGGCCGTGGCCCTCGATGCTGCGCGGCATCTACGGCGACGACGACCGCTACGTGCAGACGTATTGGTCGAAGTTCCCGCACATGTACCTGGCCGGCGACGGCTGCAAGCGCGACGAGGACGGCGACTACTGGTTCATGGGCCGCATCGACGACGTCATGAACGTCAGCGGTCACCGCATCTCGACGACCGAGGTCGAGTCGGCGCTGGTCGACCATCCCGCCGTCGCGGAAGCCGCGGTCACCGGCAAGAACGACGAGATCACCGGTCAGGCAATCTGCGCGTTCGTCACCCTCAAGAGCCACGCGTCCGGCTCGACCGAGCTGGCCGACGCGCTGCGCGACCACGTCGCCGAGAAGCTCGGCAAGTTCTGCCGGCCCAAGTACCTCACGTTCACGCAAGAGCTGCCCAAGACGCGCTCGGGGAAGATCATGCGGCGGTTGCTGCGCGACATCTCGGAAGGCCGCATGCTCGGCGATACGACGACGCTCGCCGATTCGAGCGTCGTCGCCGAGCTCCAAAAGCGCGCCAAGGAAAGCCCGACCGAGGACTAGTGGCTTCGGCTGCGCCGAAGCCTTCCCGGTCCTCGCTGGGCCGCGCTCCGAAAGCGAAGCCTAGTCGCCCAGTCCGACGCTCGCGCGGGTCGGAACCACGGTGCCGGCCTCGACGTCGTGCACGGAGATGCCGGGGTAGCCGATCTTCTCGTTCGCGCTGTTGACCCAGGCCTCGACGATCAGATCGCGCAGCTCGGAGGCGCCGGCCGCGAGCCGGTCGAGCACCAGGCTCGTCGCGGCCGGGCTGCGCCCGTCGATGCCGCCGGCCGCCTCCAGCTCGTAAACCGCCGGGACGAAGCTCGCCGACGCCGTCAGGTACGCGCCGACCTGCGCGAGGATCGGCGTCGCCGGCGTCTGCACGGGCGCGACGCGCGCGCGCACCAGCGGTTCGGTCGCGACGGCGCGGACCAGGTCGGTCTCCCAGCGCGCGTGGACGGTATTCGAGTCGCTGTAGTCCTTCGGATTGGGGTAATGGGTGCGCGGCGAGTTCCAGCCGTTGAAGTGCACGGTCACGTGCAGCGGCTGCGAGGCGTCGCCGACGAAGTGCCCCCACACGCCGATGTCGCGCAGGGTCACCTGCTCGCGCACCGAGCGATCGTAGGCGAAGAAATCGCGCTCGGCCTGCGTCGGCGCCTTGGTCATCCCGACCGTGTCGACGCGCCAGTACGCGAGGTCGCGCAGCACGCGCTCGTAGCCGTCGGCGATCGAGTAGGGGAGGAAGCCCATGCCGTACTGGTCGCTGGGCGGCGTGGCGGCGCGCAGCGCGGTGTCGTACGCGCGGCGGTCGCGCGGCAGCGCGGCCAGCGGGATCCCGTCGATCGTGTCGTCGTCGGAGACGTCGACGTAGTGGCCCGGGCTCTCGTCGGCGTCGAAGGGCTGGTCGCCCTTGAGGCGGTCGGGCTCGGGCCCGAGCAGCTCGACCTCGTCGTGCGCCGCCCGCGTGCGCAGGAACGGCGGGAGGCTGTCGGGCAGCGTCGCCATCGCGGCGCCGTTGATCATCTGGTGGCCCTGCGCGCCCCAGGCCAGGGCGGGCAGCGGCGCCGCGACGAGGGCGGCGCAGAGGAAAGCGAACGTCGGACGAAGGCGCATGCCGGGCCCCTTCGGCGCCGCCGGACGGTCCCCGCTAGGTCCGCTGCAGCGACTCGACCTCGATCCGTGTGGGCCGGCGCACGTTTTGGTACGCGCCGCACGCGCAGCGATACCAGTCCTCGACGATCGCGGTGCGTGGACGGTCCGACGGATAGAGGTAGCGCACGACGCGCCGTCCTTGCACCTCGCGACCGCAGTGCCAGCAGCGAGCGTCGTGTTTGGGTGGATCTTCGGAATACAGGGACACCCGCTGCGGACTCTTGGTCATGTCCTAAGTAACGTCACGGCGTCGCGTTGCGACCAGCGTGCCGGATCACACCTCGTCGAAGAGAGCGTTCAATTGAGCGAGGTCGTCGATGCGCGTCGCCGGCGGCAACGCGGCGACGATCGTCGCGCCGTAGCGCATCGACGCGGCGCGTCCGTCGAGGAGCGCGACGACGCCCCGGTCGGTCGTCGACCGGATGAGCCGGCCAAAGCCCTGCTTGAGCCGCACGATCGCGCTGGGGATCATGTAGTGCTCGAAGCCCGACAGCCCGCGCGCCTCGAGCGCCGCGATGCGCGCCGCGACCAGCGGCTCGGCGGGTGAAGGAAACGGCAGCCGGTCGATGACCACGCACGAGAGCGCGTCGCCGACGACGTCGATTCCCTCCCAGAACGTACCGGTGGCGAACAGCACCGCGTTCGGTGTGGTGCGAAACCAGTCGAGCAGCGCGCCGCGCGGCAGCTCACCCTGCACTTTGGCGGGGAACGCGAGCCGCTCGCGCAGCAGCCCGTAGACCTCGCGCAAGCGCGCGTACGAGGTGAACAGCACGAACGCGCGTCCGCCGCTGCGATCGAGGATCTCTTCGATCAACGGCGCCGCGCGCTGAGCGAAGTCGGCCGCTTTCGGGTTGAGCCGCGGTGGCGCGACGTACAGTCGCGCTTGGCGCGCGTAGTCGAACGGTGAAGGCGCCACCAGCTCCTGCGCCTGCTCGATCCCCAGCGACGCGCGCAGGAAGTCGAACGAGCCGCCGGTCGAGATCGTCGCGCTGGTCAGCACGACGCTGCGCGTACGCGCGAACAGCGTCGCGCGCAGGAACTCGGCGACCGAGAACGGCGCGGCGTTGAGCTCGTAGCGCCCCTCGCCTTCGCCGCGCTCGACCCACGCGACCGCATCGATCTCGTCGGCCGCGACGGCGCCGCTGGCCGCTTGCATCGCCGCGCCCTCGATGCGGTCGCAGGTCGCGACGTGCGCCGAGACGGCGCGCAGCGCCAAATCGCGGCGCCGTTCGGCTTCGGCCTCGTTGTCGGTCGGCCGGCGCAGCGCATCCTGCCAGTGTGCGTGCAGCCAGTTCTCCAGCCGGTAGAACGACTCGCGCAGCACCGGCAGCACGTCGGGGACACCCTCGTTGGCGGCAACCGGATAGCGGTCGCCCGGAACGCGCGCCAGCGTCTGCTGCAAGCGCCGCATCCCTTCGTCGAGCTCGGCGTCGTACGCGCCGGGCACCGCGTAGGTGCGGTGCAGCTTGCGCATCATGCGCTGCACCGAGATGGGCGAGAGCGTCGCGGTCAGCGCGGCGGTCGCGTAACGCTCCGCCTGGTGCGCCTCGTCGAGGACGGCGAAGTCGTAGGCGGGCAACAAGCTGCCGCCGGCGGCCAGGTCGAGGAAAAACAGCGCGTGGTTGACGACGACCACGTCGGCAAAGCGCGCCGCGTCGCGCTGGCGGAAGAAAAAGCAATCGCTGAAGCGATCGCAGTACTCGCCCACGCAGTCGTCGGCGTCGGCGTCGAGCGTCTCCCAGTCGTCCGCGCGCGGCGTGAAGTCCAGCTCGGCCCGGTCGCCGGTCTCGGTGCGCTCGGCCCAGGCCCATAGGCGCTCGAGCGCGAGCGAGGGCGCGACCAATCGCGCACCGCTCTCCTTGGCGAACTTGGCCCGGCACAAGTAGTGATTGCGCCCTTTGAGCAACACGACGCGGGCGTCGATGCCCAACGCCTTGGTGACCAGCGGGATATCCTTGCGGACCAACTGCTCTTGCAGCGCGATCGTGCCGGTCGAGACGACGACGCGCGCGCCCGCGCGCAGCGCGGGGACGAGATAGGCCAGCGATTTGCCGACCCCGGTGCCGGCTTCGACGATCGTGTGCACGTTCTCGAGAAAGCCGCGCTCGATCAGCCGCGCCATGCGCACTTGGCCCTCGCGCGGCTCGAAGCCCGGTAACGCGTGCGCGATCGGCCCCCCGGGGGCGAACGCCGCGTCGACCAGCTTCACGCCGGCGGCTCGTGCGGTGCTTGCTCGATCGTCTGGACGCGGCCCGCGTCGGCGGTCGGTTCGAAGGCGTACGCGTACGCGTTCGAGCGCGCGCGCGAGGGCAGCATGAACAGCAGGAAGCCGGCCACGAAACCGGTCACCAGACCGCCGACGTGCGCGGCCCACGAGATCGACGGCACGGTGAACGTGATGACCAAGTTCAGCACGATGACCGGGATGACGTTGCGGATCAAGAGCCGCCCGCGCGGTCCTAGGCGCAAGCCCGCGGCGAGCAGCGCACCGAACAAGCCGAAGATCGCGCCGCTGGCGCCGACGGTCGGCAGATCCGGCGTCGCGAAGACGACGAGCAGCCCCGAGCCGAGCATGGCGAGGACGTACAGCAGCGCGTAGCGCACGCGCCCGAACAGCATCTCGACGATCGTGCCGACCTGGAAGAGCGCGATCATGTTGACGCCGATATGCAGCAGGTTGACGTGCAGAAACGCGCCGGTCACGATCCGCCACCACGAACCGTCCTGCAGCACGGCGCTCCCGAGCAGCGCGTCGCGCTCGAGCGTCCCGTTGGGCGAGCCGGTGAACGACCCCGTCAGGAACTCGCCGACGAACGCCAGGACGTTGATGAGGATGAGGAGGTTGGTGAGGCTCACGCCCGCAGCGCCGAGCCGGCCTCCGCCGCGACCGCGATCGATCGCGCCAGCTCCATCGAGATCGCGGTGCGACCGGCGGCGCTCTGCACCGTGATCGGGCCGCCCATTGGGCCGCGCTCGACGACGTCGATCACCTGCCCCGGGCGCAGCCCGACCTGGTCGAGATAGCGCAGCGTCTCGGGGACGTCCTCGACGACTTCGACGATCCGCACGGTCGTGTTCGGCTGCGCGTCCGCCAGCCGCTCGCCGACGCGCGGCGGCGCGCTCAGGTCCGCCGGCGGGATCGGCAACCCGTGCGGGCAGACCTTCGGATCGCCGAGCACGGCGACCAGCCGCCCCTCGACGCGATCCGAAATGGCGTGCTCGAGCCGGCACGCTTCGGCGTGCACCTCGTCCCACGGCATCCCGAGCACGTCGTGCAAGAACACTTCGGCCAACCGATTGCGACGGATGACGCGGACGGCAACGCCCAGGCCCTTCTCGGTCAGGCTGGCGTGGCCGCGCGCCTCGTAGGTGAGGTACCCCTCCGACGCCAGCTTCTTGAGCATCCCCGAGACCGAGGCCGGCGCGACGCCGAGATCGGCGGCCAGGCCGGAGGTCGTGACGCCGGGGCCTTCGCGCTCGAGTCGATAGACGGCCTCGAGATACTCTTCGGTGGATTCGTCGAAGTGGGTGTGGCCGGGCATCGTCGCTAGATACTTCGCCCCGCGGCCGCCGGGTTCCGCGAAAGGTCGTACTCCCGGTGCAGTCGCGCCTTCGTCGGCGCCGGCGCGAACGATGCGTCGATCGCGTTGCGAACAAACCGAAGGAGCGCTTCCTCGCCGAAGCGGTCGGCGACGAAGCCATACTCGTCGAGCAGCGTGGTGCCGAACAGCGCCGGATCGTCGGCGTCGATGGTGATGACGCAGCCGGCGGCGTCGAGCGCGCCCAGCGGGTGGGCGGTGTCGGCCGGCGCCGCGCCGGTCAGCCGGTTCGAGGTCGGGCAGACCTCGAGCGGGACGCGACGCTCGGCCAGCAGCGCGACCACCGCCGGATCCTCGATCGCCCGCACGCCATGGCCGATCCGCTCGGCCCGCAGCACCTCGACCGCGTTGCGCACGCTCTCGGGGCCGGCCGCTTCGCCGGCGTGCACGACCCCGTGCAGACCACCCTCGCGCGCGATCGCGTAGGCCCGCTCGTAGAGCTCCGGCGGCCAATTCGCCTCGTCACCGCCCAGGCCGACACCAATCACGCCGAGGTCGCGCAAACCGATCGCCCGCGCCGCCCATTCCTCCGCCCGCTCGACGCCGAAGTTGCGCGTCAGGTCGGCGATCAGGGCGACCTCGATGCCCAACGGTGCGCCGTGCTCGTCCAGCGCCGCGCGCATCGCTTCGACCGTGGCGCGCACGTCGAGCTCGTGGTGGAAGTACGTCCACACCGACGGCGAGATGAACACTTCGGCGTACCGGACGCCCTGGGCCGCGGCGTCGACGACGTAGTCGCGCGCGATGCGCGCGAAGTCGTCGGGCGCGCGCAGCACCTGTGCGACCCTCGCGAACAGCAGCAGGAACTCGCGAAACGTCGTGAAGGCATACGTCCGGGCCGGGTCGGCCCGCTCGCCCAGGTCGACGCCGTACTTGGCCGCCAGTGCGCGAAAGGTCTCCGCGCGGACGGTCCCCTCGAGGTGGCAGTGAAGCTGGACCTTCGGGAGCGCGAGGAGATCGAGAGCGGGCACCTTGACGCCCTTCGACGCCTAGGGTATGATGACCGTCGCCGTCGCGGGGTGGAGCAGTCCGGTAGCTCGTCGGGCTCATAACCCGAAGGTCGCGAGTTCAAATCTCGCCCCCGCAACCAACACGAACGGCCCGGCAGGAACACTCCTGCCGGGCCGTTCTGCTACGTCGGGAACGGTCAGTTCTGCCGGTAGAGCTTGCCGGTGGCGGGATCGACCACGACGTCGACCGTCGTCACGCCGGGCGGCGGCGTCGTGAGACCGGTCAGCGTCACCTGGTTCGCCTGCAGCGCCAGCGGACCGTTGATCTGCAGGCCGGTAGCGCGCACGGTGCCGTTGACGTCGAGCTTCGCCTGCGGCGTCTGCGTCCCGATGCCGACGTAGCCGCCGGCCTGGATGACGAACCACGGGTTGTTCTGCGGATACGCGATGCGGAACACCGGCGGGTTCTGGTTGGTGGCTTGCAGCTGCCACTGGTCGGGCGCGCCGTCGCCCCACAACCCCAGCATCGCGTAGTTCAGCGAGCTGCCGCGCACCGTCAACGGCGGCGAACCGCCACCCTGCACGGTCAACGCGGTCGTCGGCGAGCTCGTTCCGATGCCGACGGCCTTCGCGCCGACGGCCAGCGCGCTCTGATTGCCGAGCTGATCTTGGACGTACTGCGCTTGCGTGCCGATCGGATTCGGCACCGTGAGGTCGACGCTGCCGACGAGCGTTTCGCCGGCGATCGTCGTGGTGGAGTCGGTCTGTGCCATGATGCACACTCCTTCGGAGACGATAGTGTCGTCAAAGGCGGACTGCACGGAGGCACGGAGAGGACGGCGGCGCGATCGTCGGAACCGCGAACCGAAAGACGTGCCCACACCCAACGCGATGGTAGCGGTCCGGAGCACGCGCTACCACGGACATCAGCACCGACAAATCGAACGGGCCGATCGTCCGGGTCGCGTCGGAGCAGGCGAGGACTCGTCGGCCGGTTGACCGAACCCGACGGCGCTTCGACGAGGTTGCCCATGCAAGGTTTTCCGCGCACACTCGCACTCGGCGCGCTCGCCGCACTGGTGATCGGCGCGTTCGTCCACGCTCACGCGGCGAGCGCCGTCGAGGACCCGGCCGCCGCCGCGGCCCGTGCGACGATTCCGCCCGGACCGCAGGGCGAGCTCATCCGCTACGGGCGCGCGCTGCTGACCGACACGCAGGCCAACGCAGGGCCGTACGTCCGCGCCGGGATGTCGTGCGACGCGTGCCACCTCGACGCGGGGACCAAGCCGCACGGCGGCTCGCTGCTCGGCATCGCGGCGAACTTTCCGCAATGGAACAAGCGCGCGAAACGCTTCATCACGCTGCAAGACCGGCTCGACGAATGCTTCCTCTACAGCATGAACGGCACGCCGCCGCCGCCCAACAGCCGCGAGATCATCGCGCTGAGCGCGTACGTCACCTGGCTCTCGCAAGGCGCGGTGATTGGGAGAGGCTTCCCCGATCAAGGCTTCGTCACCGTCGACGCACCCAAGCCGCCCGACGCGGCGAACGGCGCGAAGATCTACGCGGCGCAGTGCAGCGCATGTCACGGCGCCGACGGGGCCGGCAACGCGGCGGCGAAGTTTCCGCCGCTGTGGGGACCGACCTCGTTCAACGACGGTGCCGGTATGAACACGAAGATGCCGGCCTTCGTGAAGGCGAACATGCCGCTCGGGCGCGGCGGCACGCTGAGCGATCAAGAAGCGGTGGACGTGTCGGCCTACGTGCTCTCGCACGCGCGCCCGCACTTCGAGGGGACGCGGCCGATCACGTTCCCGACGGAGCCGGCGAGCTTCTTCTGAGCGACGGGTACGCGATTCGCCCGCTGCGCGGCGACGAATGGAAAGCGTGGATTGGCGTGAGCGTGGCAGGTATCACTGCATATGCGCCTCGCATCGTGCCGAACGTACCCTCGATGCGCGCGAGCCTGGACGTGAGCGGCGGCGCGGCGGGAAACGGCGCTCATCGCGCCGGAAGACGCGACGAGCTGCTCGTTGCCGTCGCAAGGGAGGGTGTCGTGGCCGATCCGCTGGTTGGGGAGATCCGTCTGTTCGCGGGCACCGTCGCGCCGCCGGGCTGGCTGCCGTGCGACGGGCGCACACTTCCGATCGAGCCGCACATGAGACTCTTCACGGTGCTCGGCACGACCTACGGCGGCGACGGCCGTCTCACGTTTGCGCTGCCCGACTTCCGCAATCGCGTACCGCTGGGGAGCGGATACGATCCAACCGGCACGCCGCAGGGATGGATCGACCCGATCCATCTGAATCAAAGCGCGATCGACAAGTCCGGCAAAGGTCCGTACGCCGTCGGCGGCGCGCTGTGCGTCACGTACATCATCTACGGCGCCTAGGGGCGACGCGTGAGCGCTGACCAGCCGGCGGTCGGACTCGAACCGACCGCCGAGCAGCGCGCGCTGCGCGCCGGCGTGCGCGAGCTGTGCGCGACCTTTCCGGACGCCTACTGGCGCGCGCTCGACGCCGAGCGCGGCTACCCCGACGCGTTCATCGGCGCGCTGACGCAGGCCGGCTATTTGGCGGCACTGATCCCCGAAGCGTACGGCGGCGCGGGCCTGGGCATCGCGGAGGCCTGCATCATCCTCGAAGAGGTGAACCGGTCGGGCGGCAACGCCGCGGCGTGCCACGCGCAGATGTACATCATGGGCACCGTCCTGCGCCACGGCAGCCCCGAGCAGAAGCAGCGCTACCTGCCGGCGATCGCGCGCGGCGAGCTGCGGCTGCAAGCGTTCGGCGTCACCGAGCCGACCGCCGGCAGCGACACGACGCAGATCACGACCAGCGCGGTGCGGCGCGGCGACGTCTACGTCGTCAACGGGCAGAAAGTCTGGACCTCGCGCGTGCAGCACAGCGACCTCATGCTGCTGCTCGCGCGCACCTCGCCGCCGGGTCCCGGGGGCAAGACGTTCGGGCTCTCGACGCTGCTGGTCGATCTGCGCAGCGCGCCGCCGGGAACGATCGACGTGCGCCCGATCCGCACCATGATGAACCACGAGACGAACGAGGTCTTCTTTCGCGACCTCGAAGTGCCGGCCGAGAACCTGATCGGCGAGGAAGGACGCGGCTTTCGCTACATCCTCGACGGCATGAACGCCGAACGTATCCTGATCGCCGCCGAGTGCGTCGGCGACGGGACGTTCTTCATCGAGCGTGCGGTGAAGTACGTCGGCGAACGCGTCGTCTTCGGCCGCCCGATCGGTCAGAACCAGGGCGTGCAGTTCCCGCTCGCGCGCGCGCACGCGGCCCTGCTGGCCGCGGATCTGGTGCGCCGCCAGGCGGCCGCGCTGTTCGACGCCGGTCGTCCGTGCGGCGGCGAGGCCAACACCGCGAAGCTGCTGGCCTCGGAGGCCTCATGGCAGGCCGCCAACGCGGCCCTCGACGCCCACGGCGGCTATGGCTTCGCCGAGGAATACGACGTCGAGCGCAAATTCCGCGAGACGCGGCTCTACATCACCGCGCCGGTTGCGAACAACCTGATCCTCTCCTACATCGGCCAGCACGTGTTGGGGATGCCGCGTTCGTTCTGAACCGCGACGTCCTCGTACACCGCGTCGAGCGCGGCCTTGGCCTCGCGGCGGCAGCCACAGGCGAAGCGCTCCAGCACCGCGAGATCGGCGATCGTGATGTGCTGCCGCGCGACCCGCACCGCGCCCGCACGCGTGAGCGCCGAGAAGGCGTCGGTGATCCCGGCCCGTCGCACGCCGAGCAGTGCCGCGATGCGGTCGTGCGTGATCGAGAGCGCCGGCGTCTGCGCATAGTCGTGCACGCCGAGCAGCCAACCGGCTAGTCGCGCTTCGATGCGGTCGTGCCGAGCGCACGCGCCGGCCAGACCCGCGGCACGGATGACCGCGACCGCGTAGCGAGCGGCGAGCGCGCGGACCTCGGGCCAGCGCTCGGCCAAGTCGAGCATGGTGTGCGCGCTGAGCACGAAGGCGGAGACCGGGACCGGCGCGATGCGGCGGTACTGCGCGCGCGGCTCGCCCAGAATGAGCTCGAACTGGCTAACGCCCTGGCTCCCGACCGTCAGGACCTCGAGCGTCTCGCCGTCGTACATCTCTTCGATGTGTGCAATGGCCCCCGCGATGGGAAAGCAGACTTCGGCGATCCGCGCACCGGCGGTGCCGAGCTCGGCTCCCTCACCGTAGACGCGCAAATTCGCCATACGGCCGATCTGGTCGGCCGCCTCGCGCGGCAACGCGTCGACGAAGCGGTTTCCGGTCAGCCTCCTACCTTCGGGCGGCATACGCAGCACGCGGCTCACGCGCAGAAACTCTCGTCAAGCGAGCGACCCGCCCCTCCCGTCCTTCACAAAATCTCATCCGCGCGGTACGAGGAGCAACGAACCGTCTGTTGGTACGACCACGTACCGAACTTTACACGCGGAGGCAGATGGAGCGCGCGGTTCACGTCATCGAGCTGGCCGGTTACCTGGACATCGCGCGGTACCCGGAGTTCCGGGCCGCGTTCGAGGCCACGCCGCCCGGGCGGCCCACGTTGCTCGACCTGCGCGCCGCGTCGGGCGTCGACGCGATCTTCCTGACCGAGCTCCTGCTCCTCCGTCGGCGCCAGCGCGCGCCCCTCGCCGTGCTGATCGAAGAGGAGGGGCCGCTCACGCGCGTCTTCGCCGCCCTCGACATCGCCGAGAAGCTCACCGTCACGACGAGCATGGCCCAGGCGCTGGCCGCACTGGCATGAGCGAGGCGTAAGGCCGAGCCATCCATCGCTCGACGCAGTCCTCGAGCACCGCGTCGGTCGCGCCGCGCTTCTCCTCGGCGTCCGCGACGAACGAACGCACGGGCGTCTTGGCGTCGCGTTTCGCGGTCTCGTACAGCAGCGCGCGTTCGGCGGCGGAGAGCGCGAGCCCGAAGCGCGGCGCCAGCTCGTCCCAGATCGCGTCCGGCAGCGCGCGGTAGTCGATCGTTCGGTCCGCCGCGCCGTGCTCGACCATCGCGGACAGAATGCGCCCCAACACTTGCGCGCGGTACTCGTCGGGCTGCATGAGGACGGCCTCCTGCGGCGTGCAGCCCAGCAGTGAGGGCGCGTTGAGGGCCGCCATCATCCAGCTGACTTGCCGGCGGTGCGAGACCAGCACCTCGAGCGGCTCACGCACCAGAAACACCCACGGGACGCCCGGAAACGCCGCTTCGATCAGCGGGAGATACGAGGCGTGCCACGCGTCGAGCTTGACGATCGCCTGCTGCTCGGCGCCGCGCCGCTGCGTGAGCGCGGCGAGCATCGCGCGCAGCCACGCCACTTGGAGAGGCCGGTCCAGCTCCGGGAGCTGCTCGTGCGCGCGCACGATCGTGTCGAGCGGCGTCGGTTCGGAGAGGACGAGCAGCCGCGCGAGCGCCGCGAACGTTTGCGCGACCAGCGTCGAGCCGCAGCGCGAGACGTGGAACACGAAACCTGCGGGTGGCACGCCGGGCCGCCGCGCGCTGCGCGCGACCAGGTCGTCGAGCGACGTGCGCGGCGTGAAGGCACGATTGAACGGGTGCCGCTGCGCCGCGCGGATCGTCTGGTCGAAGAACGGCTCGACGAAGCGTCGCGTGTCGAAGCGGCACCACTCGACCACGCCCGCCCCGCGGCGCCACTGCACGGCGGTGGGAACGAACCCGTCGAGCAACTCCGCGCGTTCGGGCGGCAGCAGGTCCTCCGACCCGCGCTCGCCGGCCAGCGCCGCGTGCACGTCGTTCGCCGAGAACGTGAATCCCTGGGCGCCGCCGAGCCGCAGGGCCAGAGCGACGAACGCGTCGAGGTTCGGCTCCGCCCAGAACGCCTCGCGCAACGCGACATCGGTGAGGACGCGGGTGCGAAAACGGGCGAACTCCGCGCTGGACATCGGCGGCAGGCTGTTGGACGCGCCGTACCGATCCCCCTTGGACGCCGACGGGTCGGTTAGCCGCCGCAGTAGGCCGTCAGCGTCGCGAGAACTTCGGGCGAGGTCGCCGCGCCTTGCGCGTGCATGTAGGTCAGCTTGGTGACGCCGGGCGCGTCGTCGACGACGATCTGGTGCACGACCGTCGTCCCGAGCGTCATCTCGACCTCGTGCGCGCGGCGCGCGTCGCACGTCCGGTCCCGATCGACGCTGGCGTGGATCGCGTTGTCGGTGATGTTCTTGTGGATCAGCCCGATGACGTCGTCGTAGGTCAAGCCCTGATCCTCGAGATAGACCAGCGTCTCGCCGTCGCTCTTCTTCCAGATCTCCTGCGCGCGTGGCGTTTGGGGCGTGGCCGTCGCGGCGACGACGTGATCCCACCCCGTCGGGCCGGCGAACGGCTTGGTAACGGCGAAGGCGCCGAGCGGAACGAGCGCGGCGATCGCTGCCAGCGACGCCGCGCGAAGCGGTGCGCGTTTCATGGGAGCAGCCTATCGTGGCGCCGGCGCGGGCGCACCGGGCGAACGCAACATGCCGCGCCGTCCCGATACGACAACGGGCGAACGCGTTCGCAACCCGCTGCCGTTCGCCTCGGGGCTAGGCGGAGGCGGGTTGCGCGGCGGCCCGCGCCAACAGCGCGCGCAGGCCGTCGTCGAGGACGCAATCGACGACCAGGTGGATGCGCGCATCCGGTCCGGGATTCCAGACCTGGTGCGGCTGCGTGACGTCGACGTACCAGGCTTCGCCCGGCCGCATGTGCAGCGGACGACCGCCCAGCAGAAACTCGACGCCGGGACCGGTGACGATCGGAACGTGCACCCTGACCTCGCCGAAGTCGGGGCCGATGTTGTAGTCGCGGTGCTCGCGAATGCGCGCCCCCGCGCCCAGCCGCAGCAGCCGCGCCGAGGTCAGCGGCGCGGCGAACGCGGCCAGCGCCGCCCGCAGCGCGGGCGCCTCGTCGAGCGCGGGCGTGTCGCGGAAGCCGCCGGCGCCGGCGGCCGGATCGGAGTAGAGCGAGACCGCGCCGCCGGTCGAGCGCAGCGCGATGCCGCTCCAATCACCCTCGTAGACGCCGGTGTTGAAGTGGCGCTCCCAGCGCTCCGCGCCGAACGCGCGCGCATCGGCCGCCAGCGCCTCGGGCGCGAAACGCAGCGGCAGCCGCAGCCGATCGGGCAGCGTCATCGGCGCGCGGCGGCGGGTCCGATGACGCCCAGCTCGGTGCCGACCTTCTCGAACGCGGCCAGCGCCCGGTCGAGCTCGGGACGGGTATGCGCGCTCGACATCTGCACGCGCACGCGCGCCGTCCCCTCCGGGACGACCGGGAAGCCGAAGCCCGTGACGAAGACGCCCTCCTGCAACAGCCGGTCGCTCATCGCGATCGCGAACGCGGTGTCGCCGACGATGATCGGCACGATCGCGCTGGGGCCGTCGAGCGGGGTGAAGCCGAGTCGGGTCAGGCCGGCGCGGAAGTAGCGCGTGTTCTCGCGCTGCCGTTCGACCAGCTCGGGCGAGCGTTCCAGCAGCTCGATCGCCGCCAGCGCGCTCGACGCCACCGTCGCCGGCAACGCGTTCGAGAACAGCTGCGTGCGGGAGCGCTGCACCAGCGTGTCGATCAGCGCACGCGAGCCGGCGACGAAGCCGCCCGCCGCGCCGCCCAGGGCTTTGCCGAGCGTGCCGGTGACGACGTCGACCTCTCCTTCGAGGCCGAAGTGCTCGATCGTCCCGCGGCCGCTCGCGCCCATGACGCCGGTGCCGTGCGAGTCGTCGACGATCGTCACCGCGCCGTAGCGTTTGGCCAGCGCGACGATCTCGGGCAGCTTCGCGATCGAGCCCTCCATCGAGAACACGCCGTCGGTGATGACGAACGCGGTCCCCTCGGCCGCCTGCAGTTGGCGCTCGAGGTCCGCCATGTCGCCGTGCTTGTAGCGCGTGCGCTTCGCGCCGGCCAGCCGGCAGCCGTCGATGATCGAGGCGTGGTTGAGCTCGTCGCTGATGATCGTGTTGCCGGCGGTGGCGATCGTCGGGATCAGCCCTTCGTTGGCGGTCCAGCACGAGACGTAGGAGAGCGCCGCCTCCGTGCGCACCAGGCGTGCGACCGCGTCTTCGAGCCGGCGGTGGACGTCGAAGGTGCCGCAGATGAAACGCACCGACGCGGTCCCGGCGCCGTACTGCCGCAAGCCCGCGATCCCGGCGGCGACGACGTCGGGATGATCCGCCAGGCCCAGGTAGTTGTTCGAGGAGAGGACGATGACGTCGCCGGCCTCTTCCATGTGGACTTCCGCCCCCATCGGGCCGGTGAGGTGGCGCAGGGTCTTATACGTTCCGGCGGCGCGCAGCGCGTCCAGGTCGGCGGTGAGGCGGGCTTCGAAGGCGGCGTTCATCAAGACTCCATGGAAATGTCAACTCAGGGCGCGTCCGGGCCGATGAGGTTGAGGTGGACACCACCTTCGGACTGCTGCACTGCACGCTCCTGGACCGCCGTTCGAGCATCCCGCTCGCCGGCGCCCGGGTGACCTGCATCTCGCGCGCCGAGCGGGTCTCCGTCCACACGACCGACGAGGAGGGCGTCTTCACCGCGCAGCTGCCGGAGGGTGTCTACGACCTGGTGATCTCGGCGCGGCACTACCTCTCGCTCTCGGTGCGCGGCATCGGCATCCTGGGCGGGTACCGGCAAGACATCCTGCGCGGCCTGATCCCCGGCGAGGGACAGACGCTCGAAGGCGAGCCCTCGACGGCCATCGCCGGCTACGTCCGCGACCGGGTCGGGCAGACGCTCGGCAACGTTTCGATCCACGTCAACTCGAGCGACGGCCGCACCGCCTACACGACCCGCACCGACAAGATCGGTGCCTTCGTGCTCAACGGCGTGCGACCGGGGATGTACGACCTGGTGGCGCGCGCCGGCGAGCGAACGCTGGCGCTCGAACACGTCCCGATCGCGCACGTGAAAGAGCTCGTGCGCGTCGACCTGCGCGTCCTGCAGACCTGAACGGTCAGCCCTCGAGCACGGCGATCAGCGGCTCCAGATAGGAGCGCAGCCGCTCGCCGCGGCCGATGCTGCTGCGATAGATCGGCCGGCGCACCTGCGTTTTGCTCGCGGTGCGGATCGGTCGCACGACCTCGTTGAAACGCAGCGAGGCCGCGTCCCACGGCAAGCCGGCGAACGCGACCAGCGCGCGGGCCGAACCCTCGAGATCCTCGACGATCGTCTCGTAGTCGATCTCGAAGAAGCGCTCGGGCGGCAGCACGGCGCGCCAATGTTCCATCAGCTGATCGTAACCGCGGTAGAACCGTCCCAGCTCGACCAGATCGTAGCTGAAATCTTGGCGCCCTTCGAACAACGTCGTGTAGCACGACAGACAGGTGTCGAGCGGCGCGCGCCGCACGTGCACGATGCGCGCGCCCGGCAGCATCGCGTGGATGACGCCGGCCCGCAAGAAGTTCGCCGGCAGCTTGTCGACGATGCGCTGCGCGTGCGGCGCCAACGGCCGGATCGTGTCCAGATAGGCGCGGGCGGCCGTGGCGAGCTCGCGCGGCTCGGGCATCGCCAACAGTCCGGCGATGGCGTTCGGCAGCGCCGTCAGCTCGCCGGCAGGATGCACCGCCGGGTGCGCGCCCAAGATCTGCTCGACCAGCGTCGTCCCCGAGCGTGGCATACCGACCACGAACATCGGCACCTCGGAGCGCTCGCGCGAGTGCTGGCTGGCGAGAAATGCCGGCGTGACGGTCGCCGCGATCTCGCGCATGACGCGCTCGTCGTTGGCCACGTCGTAGCGCAACGTCGAGCGCTTCATGCGGTTGCCTTCCGCGAAGTGGCCGAACGCGCGCTCTTCGTCGCCGAGCCGCAACGCGGAGCGCGCGATCGCGAAGTGCATGGCGAGCCGGTCGTCGTACGCGCGCAGGCGCGGCGAGGTCGCCAGCGCCCGCTCCATCGCGGCGATCTCCTCGTCACCGAGGACGACGGAGAGATCGGCCCGGCCGTACCAGGCCGCGGCGTTGTCCGGCTCGAGCGCGAGTGCTTGGTCGTATGCGACGGCCGCCTCCGCGATGCGGCCCAGCTCGACGAGAACGGCGCCCCGCTTGGCGGCCAGGCTGGCGGCTCGCGGCGCGAGCGCTTGCGCGTGCGCCAAGGTCGCCAACGCGTCTTCATGCCGGCCGAGGGACTGCTGGCAGACCGCCAGCAGCTCGAGCGGCACGTGTTCGCGTGGCGCGATCGCGACAGCCCGCTCGGCCACCGCGAGCGCGTCGGCGAAGCGCTCGACCTTGAGCAAGCTGCGCGCGTACGCGACGTTCGCGGTCACGTCGCCCGGGTGACGCGCGGCGACGTCGGCCAACAGCGCCACCGCACGATCGGGGCCGTGCAAGACGCCTTCGATCATCGCGACCAGCGAGGCCGCGGCGGGGAGGTTGTCGTCGAGCTCGAGCGCGCGCCGCGCGTGCGCCAACGCCCGCTCGTGGCGGCCGAGCGTCATCAGCAGCAGTGCCGCGCCGACGCGCGCTGCCGGCAGCGCGGGGTCGGCCTCGATCGCCGCCTCGTACGCCGCCGCCGCCTCTTCGAACGCGCCGGTCGCGGTCAAGAGCTGCGCCAATTGGGCCTGCAACGGCGCCTCGCCCGGCGCGATCGCGGCCGCGGTGCGGGCCGAGCCCAGCGCCTCGTCGAGGTTGCCGACCTGGCGGTAGAGGATGGCGCGGCGCGTGTGATGGCCGGCATGTGCCTGGGGCGAGCGGCAGGCTTGATCGACGCAGGCCAGCGCCGCGTCCGTCGCACCCAACGCGAACAGCGCGGCGCCGACGAGGTCGAGGGCGCGGGCCTCCTCGGGCCAGTCTGCCCGGATCGTCTCGGCTGCGCGAACCGCGGCCTCGCGATCACGCGCGGCCGCTCGCGCGTGAAAATCGGCCAAGGCCTCGGGCAAGGTCACGCAGACACCAATACCGCTACAGCCTGAGAACGATCTTGGCCGCCTCACCGCTGCGCATCAGGCCGAAGGCACGGTCGTAGTCCTCGAAGTCCAGCTCGTGGGTGATGATCGGCCCCAGATCGACCCGGCCGCTGGTCACCAGCGCCTGCGTCTGATACCAGGTCTCGAACATCTTGCGGCCGTTGATGCCGAGCACCGTCAGCCCTTTGAAGATGATGCGCTCGGCCAGGTTGATCTCGACGTCGTCGGACGGGATGCCCAGCAACGCGGCCACGCCGCCGTTGCGGACCATCGCCAAACCGTTGTCGATCGCCGAACCCGAGCCCGACATCTCGAGCAGCACGTCGACGCCGTCGCCGCCGGTACGCGCGACGATCTCCTCGACCAGGCCCGGCATCGTCGCCGAGAACGTCGCGTCGGCGCCGACGCGCTTGGCCAGCTCGAGCTTCTGCGGGTTGACGTCGATCGCGAAGACCTTCGCCGCGCCGGCGGCCCGCGCGACCGGAATCGCCATCAACCCGATCGAGCCGACGCCGGTGATGACGACCGACTTCACCGAGACGTCGGCCGCCATGACCGTGTGGACGGCGTTGCCGAGCGGATCGAAGACGGCCGCCCAACTGTCGGGGATCGACGGGTCGAGCTTCCACACGTTCGACTCCGGCATGCGGATGTAGTCCGCGAACGCGCCGTCGGTGTCGACGCCGATGATCTGCACGTGTTCGCAGATGTGGGCCTGACCGGTGCGGCAGAGCGAGCAGATCCCGCAGGCGAGGTGGCCTTCGGCCGAGACGCGGTCGCCGACCGCGAAGGCGGTCACCGCGCTGCCGACCGCCGCGACCGTGCCCATGAACTCGTGACCGATCGTCGTTCCCAGCTTGACCCGCCGCTTGGCCCAATGGTCCCAGCCGTAGATGTGCAGGTCGGTGCCGCACAAGCCGACCGTGCCGACGCGGATCAGGACGTCGGTCGGCCCGATCGCGGGGACGGGGACGTGCTCGAGGCTGAAGCCGGCGGCG